>SXGS01045006.1_pt1 | contig 25771 bp, 27 predicted proteins | sample 3174681 | NCBI WGS metagenome assembly SXGS01 (sample SAMN11356861, study PRJNA531348) | freshwater metagenome | isolation source: freshwater sample F1-80 | place: China: Fuxian Lake, Yuxi | collected 2017-12-25 | reverse complement strand
TGCGCGTCTCACCGGGGATTCCGAAAGCAACGGTGCCACCGATCTCATGGCCCGTGCCTCGCGTGATCTCGAATCCCTCGTAAGGATTGATCCAGATCTCGCGCCAAACGCAACGACACTCGCCGAAGCCCAAGCATTCCTAGACGATGTCGCGCAGACGATCCGGATTTATGTCGACCAGATCGAGTTCAATCCTGAACGCCAGTCCGAGGTCGAACAACGACTCGAACTCATTACGAGGTTACATAGGAAATACGGACCGACGATTGAAGAGATCCTCGCCTACTCCGATCGCGCCGAGGCAGAACTCGCCGACCTTGTGTCCCGGGACGCCCGGAGCCAGGCCGTGGACGATGAGATCGCCTCCCTCGAGACCGAACTGGGCCGGGATGCGGAAGCCCTGTCCGTTGCCCGGAACGGTGCAGGTGTCCGTCTCGCAGCCGCCATTGGAACCGAACTCCGCGCACTGTCCCTGAAGGGAGCCTTCGAGACGGTATTGTCACGCACTCCCGATGACAGCGGTGTCCCGGTCGGCCCGGGCGCTACTCGCATGCGGTGTGACCAAGGTGGCATTGATACCGTTGCCTTCCACTTCGCACCGAACCCGGGCGAACCCTCGAAACCAGTTGCCCGGACTGCGTCCGGAGGCGAACTGTCGCGGATCCTCCTCGCCCTCAAGGCAGTCCTGTCACAGGTCGATCACACCCCAACCCTGATCTTCGACGAGGTTGATACGGGTGTGGGCGGTCGCAACGCACAGGTCCTCGGCGAGAAACTTGCGGGACTTGGCACCCGTCATCAGGTGTTCTGCATCACCCACTTGCCACAAGTCGCCGCCTATGGCGATGGCCACTTCTTTCTCGCCAAGCATGTCGCCGAGGGACGAACGTCCACAGAGGCAACTCCGCTTGACCTCCAGGGCCGTGCCCATGAACTCGCCCAGATGCTTGGTGGCGCCACACCAACGACCCTTGCGCAGGCGACCGAACTCCTCACACGCGCCGAGGCTTGGAAACAGACCAACCGCCTTCGCCATCCGGGTGACGCGGCCTGACGTGTCCCGATTCTCTAGGGAGGAACGGGAAATCCCGTCGATCACGGCGCTGTCGGACACGAGACCCGCACGACCCCATCCCCGCCATCGGCGATGAGATCGTGCGTTGTCACGAACGGCCCAGTGTCAGGCGAGCGATACCGCATGGCCCGTCTTGGCCGACTGGTAGGCCGCTTCCATGACCCGGGTCACTTCCAGCGCATGGCGTGCCGGGGTGTGTGGCACCTTGCCGGCCAGGATCGCATCCACGAATTGCTGACTGACGTCGCCGAATCCGGACGTGTCCTCATCGGTCACGTCAAGGACCTTCTGTTCGACTGGACGCAACTGGTTGTACGGTCCCGGGGCCGTCATCGTCAGCGGGCTGAACTTCAAGCCCGCCTTGGTGCCGAACACGAGGAACTGGTTGATGTTGCTCATGTTGCTCGACCACGTGATCTCGAGGATGCCCGACTTGCCACCCTCGCAGGTGAACATGACCACCGCATGGTCCTCGACGTCCTGCACCAAAGGTGCCGGTGCCGGACTGCCAATGCCCATCCTGGTGGAGCAAAGCACCGATGTCACCTTCGGGTTCCCAAGGATCCACAGCAACGCATCTATCTGGTAGACGCCGATGTCAATCAGTGCGCCACCGCCGGCCCTTGCATGATCGATGAACCAGTGCGTGTCTCGTAGGATATCGATCCCTGGCCGTCCACGGAACCGGAACGCACTCGAACGAACGTGATAGACGTCGCCGAGTTCTCCACTGGAAGCCAGTTCTTGCGCCTTGCGTGATGCCGCCCAGCAACGCTGCCGGGCGGAGGCGACCGCAAGATGCTTGCCAGTGCGTTCGGATGCCTCGGTCATCTTGACCGCCTCGGCCGGATCGAACGCAAACGGCTTCTCGCACAGGACATGCTTGCCTGCCTCAAGGGCGGCGATGGTCGGGCCCATGTGCGCGAACGGTGGGGTCGAGACGATCACCGCATCCACATCACTGCGATGCAGGATCTTGTCAAGGTCTGATGCCACGACCTCGATGTTCCACTTCTTCGCGAATGCCTCAGCCCGATCGTGCAGGACGTCATAGACGCCGACGACACGCGCGGGCTCATGGTGTTCCAGCGAACGCATGTGCGCGTTCGCAATCGTGCCGGTCCCGATGATTGCCACCCCAAGCCGTTCAGCCATTGCGTTTCCTCCGTGGACCTTGGCGTAGCCGACCATCCGGCAAGACGCGTGACGTTTTCATCCTACCGCCCCGGCTACCGCCCCGGCGCACCAGCGTACGCCATTCATGACTGCCCGTCGCACCTCTGCCTGGTAGTAGACCGGATAGGTCTCGTGGCCCGGTTGGAAGAAGAACATCCTCCCGGCACCCCGGTACCAGCAACACCCCGACCGGAAGACCTCACCACCCGCGAAAGACGAGATGAAGACCAGTTCGTCCGGAGGTGGAATGTTGAAGGGTTCTGCGTACATCTCTTCAGCGGGTATCACGAACCCATCACCCAGACCAGCCGCGATCGGGTGATCCTTCTGAACCACCCACACATGCGACGGCTTCTCGTCCTCACGCCATCCGGCAATGCGTCCCGGATGTCCAAGCAGTTCCTGGAACGGACGCGAATCCAATGAAGAGTGCAAGGGAAGGAACCCCATTCCACGCTGTTGCACGTGACGGAGAATGCGTTCCAGGGTCGCATCCTCAATGTTGCGGTGCTTCAGATGACTGAACCACACCAGAACATCGGCCCACTCAAGATCAGCCTCGGAGACCCCTTGGTCGGGATCAGCAAGGTCGGTGACACGTGTCTCGAAGTCATGACCCGCCTCGGCAAGGATCTGGGCTACGACGCCGTTGATCCCCGCAGGGTAGAGAGTCTCCGGTTCGGTCCGTTCACTCCACGAAAGCACCCGGATTGGCCGGGGTGGACCGCCAACGGTCTCGCTCATCATCACGCTTCCTGTCCTGCGACGCACGGGGTTCATCCCCGTCATGCATCACGGCGCCATCGTACCGACCCTGCCCGGCGCGCCATCTCATGCCGGACGGCTATCCCGCACCGTCGCCAACAACACCCCGGCAAACGCCACCACGGCGATGAACCAGTAGACATCGTGGAACGCTGGCAAGAATTGTCCGCCGTTCGCCACCACTCGCGCCGAAAGTCCCGCCCCACCGACTGCGACGCCGAGCAGCAGCCCCGCCGTGCGACTGACCCCCATGATCCCGTTGGCCACGCCAATCCGGTCGCGAGGCGTTGCAGCAAGGATTGCGCTGTCGTTCGGGGCAATGAACGCACCAATCCCGAGGCCACCCAGCAATAGTCCGGCCATTGGCGCGTTGATGCCCATCTCGGGTGACGCAATTGCCAGGATCACGCAGCCTATCGCCTGAACGACCAGTCCGGCAGGGGCGAGCACCCGCGTGCCGATGCGGTCGGAAAGTGGACCTGAAACCAGCGTCGCGACGAACATGCCTACCGGCAACGCCACCAGGATCGAACCGATCCCCGTGGGAGGCAACGCCAGTACTTGCTTCAGATAGAACGGCAGCAGGAACCCGTGTGCAGAGAAGGGCAGGTACCCAGCAATCTTGGCAAGGTTGCCCGAGGTAAACGTCCGGCTTTGGAACATCCTCAAGTCGATCATCGGGCTTTCAACGAGACCCTCGACCCGCACGAACAGCACCACGCACACCACCGAAAGCACCAGGGAACCGACGACAACTGGCGAACCCCACGGCTCTACGGACGCCCGCGTCAGCGCGAACAGGAATGACGCGACCCCCACACCGAACAGCATGGCACCGGCGAGATCGAACCTGGGCGAACCAGGTGCACGCACCGGCTCCTTCATCGCGAAGGGCACCGCCACCGCCATGGCGATGGCCATCGGCAAGATCATCCCGAACGATCCTTGCCAGCCAGAGGCCTCGATGACGGCGCCTCCAAGGATCGGGCCGATACCTGACCCTATCGCGATGCCCGCCTCCCACAATCCCACCACGAACCCGCGTCGAGTGGGCGGATAGATTTCGATGAGGTAAGCCATGGAGTTGGCGCCCATCAGTGCCCCGCCAAGTCCCTGCACGATCCGCGCGACGACCAGCACCGCAAAACTTGGGCTCAGCGCACACAACACCGACCCACCACCGAAGATCACGATGCCGGCGGCGTACAGGTTGCGTCGACCGCGCAGGTCAGCCAATCGACCGAAAATAGTCAAGAGGCTTGCCGACACCAGCATCGGCGCAAGCGAGATCCACGCGACCGTTGCCGCCGGCAACTCGAAATCCGCCATGAGGGCCGGGTTGGCAATGTTCAGCGCCGTGTCCTGAATGCGGGTCATCAGCGCGCCGCACAACACCAATGCGGTCGCCGGCAACAGCGGTATCGCCGAAGTGGATGGGACAGGCCGGGTCGCGTTGGATGATGCGGGCCTTGATGTCACCGGGCGTCCTCTCAAAGCGGTCACGATGCGCCTACCCATTGTCACCCGTCCACGTCCTCGGCGATCGTCGGCAAAGCACCTAACCGCCGCAATCTGGCACACCGGAAACGTGACCAGACCCGAGTAGACTTGTCGCATGGAGGTTGTGACCTACTCGCCCGAATGGTTGCCCCAACTGGGAGCACTCGCGCGGGCCCACGCCCGGCTAGTCGCTCCGGCGTCACTTCCGGACGATCAGACCGTTGAACGTGGCTTGGACCACCACCACGCCTGGCCTTTCTACTCACCGGGAATGGACACCAGTCAGGTGCGCCTCGTCATCGAGGGTGATCAACTTCTGGCGGCCGGACAACTCGGTCTGTGTGATCACGGATGGGGGTACGGCGCCGCCCTAGGGGACGGACCCGACTGGTTGCACGAGACCCACGCCGTCCTGTTCTGGCTATTCGCGTGGCCAGGGTGGCCGGAGGCAATTCAGGCCGCCGCCCTCCTCGCAGCTACCACCGTCCGCCATGCGCGCGCCGAGGGCCTCCCGGGTCTCGAGGCCTTCCGTGGTGGGGCCGGGTTCCTCCCACTTGGCACCCAGTGTTCTTCCCGTTGGCCACATCTCTTTGCGCCTCTTCGCGCCGTCGGCTTCCGCCAGCCACGCCCACTCGTCGTCTATGGCGGAGCACTTGACCCATCGTCCCTGCCGACCCTGGACCCAAACGTCATGGGACATGTTGAATGCCATGCCCGCCGAGGACGCGTCGAAGCGTGGCTTGACGGGGTTCCGCGTGGTGTCTGCGATGCAGAGATGCTTCCTCCGGTTCCCACCAAAGACCGCTTCCCGACCCGAAGCACATTCCGTCCCAACCTCGACATCAATACCCCCACGGCGCGGCGCACTCGACGCCGCGAGGGTAACGTCCTCCAGTGGGCGCACATCCGGCGCCTCTGGGTCGATAACGAGACCCGTTCCCTCGGGATCGGACGCGTCCTCCTCCAAACACAACTGCAGCGTCTCGCTGACCACGACGCTACCCACTGGGCACTTCATTTGCCCGAGGATCCCGGCAACGGACCAGCACACGGCCTCTACGGCCAGTTCGGCCACGTTCTGGACCGGCAGTTCGTGCTCAGGGTTTCTTTCTGAGCGGTAGCCGCCTGGGCACGAGGGTCATGCTTCACATTCAGTCCACTCATTGGCAACCCCGCTGACGGCAGGCACCCCCTTTGCACCCGCAAGATCAGCGCCATCGAGGTTGCCTTGCCCGAGTCGGGCCCGAGGCATGTCGGCGTCCCGCAGGACGGAACTCACCAGTCTGGCACCAGTCAGGTCGGTCCCGACCACCCGTGAAGCGGTCAGGTCGGCGCGGGAAAGATCGGTCTCACCCATGTCCGCATGGGTCAGGTCCGCACCACACAGGCGGGCACCAACGAGACTGGTACGCGTGAAGCGGACACCTCGCAGGATTGCGCCGGTCAGATCGGCGTGATCCAGTCTGCCCTCACGAAAGTCGCACCCGTCAGATTGGCCCCTGTGAAATCCATGCCAGACACGTCCGCAAGCGTTAGACCTCGGTGGTGTCCAGGTCATTCGGCACGAGGATCCCGCCACTGAAGTGTTCGGCCGCCTCGGCGCGCACGGTTTCGGGGTGTTGGCCGGTCCGGGCGTTGAGGTGGTGCAGGGCCAGGCGCTTCACGCGGGACGCCTCCGCCACCTTGCCGGCACTTGCCGCCGTGACGTGACCGGTACCGAACACAAGGAAGGGGTTGGCGCCGAGGCTTTCAGCCTCGATTGCCTCGTGGATCAAAAGGTCGACCCCATCGGCGAAGCGCGTGAACCCCAGATTCGGCCCAGTATCACCGCTGATGACCACCCGGCGAACTTCGCCATTGGCACGGGCAGCATCAATCCGCACCGCTTGGGCCGGCACTGGTGGCGCACCGTGCGAGACCGCCATCGTCGAGATCGTGGCAATCACGCCTTCGGGAAGGGCTTCGCCTGCCACACCCAACCGCACGGTCGTCGGGGAGGTAGTCCCGTCGTCCCTGAGGTGAAGTCCCCACACATACTGGTCCGACGTGCATCCATGCCAGCGCACCCGGTCACCGATCCACCACGGCGTGAACATCCCGGGGAACAGGATCTCGCACATTCGCCTGAGGTCATCGACGGCCGACGCCGGGGCGCAGACGTCAATTGGCCCACGGTGCCCGTCGGCAGGAATTCCGGCCATGGCCATGCGGAACAGAACGAAAGGAAGCCCGGCCGCGTGGTCGAGGTGTTGATGCGTGAGAACGATCACCCGGATGCGGGCAACATCGATCGATGCTTCCCGCAAGGCATGCAAGATCTCGTTCCCACCGGCGGTGTCCACAAGGATCACAGTGCCGTCCGGCAAGCTTACCGCCGTGCTTCCACATCGACGCGACGGGTCACCAGTACTGCCGGTACCCAGGAAGGTCACCGTCACCGCACTCATCACAGGCCTCTTTGGCTACCCCTGACCAAGGGGCCGAAACAGAAACGGCCACCGTCCCCGTCGGGGATGGTGGCCGGAGTGTAGTGGTGGAGATGGGGGCGAGTCGAACGCCCCGTCCAGAACGGATCAACCAGAAATGACTACGAGCGTATTCGGTTCGTTGTTGTCGCGCCTTTGACCCGAAACCGACAACGTTTCGCAGGCGCCAGCCCCTGGTCTTAGCCGAACCCCCGGGGCGAGGGTACGGAGCACCTCGGCATTATTGCGCCCATCCTTCGCCCGTCGAGGCGGGGCTCGGGTGGACGGCAGCGTTAATTACGCTGCGAGTGCGTACTGGCGTTCGCCAAATACTTTGTTGTCCGTGGTTTTACGAGGTGGTATACGGACACCTCGGCTCGCCGCTTCTGCCCTCTCTGCCCTGTCGATACCCGTCATCCCCCTGTTGGGTCACGGAACTGGATAGTAAGTTCATCTAACCCAAACCGTGTCTCCTGTCTATGAAGCGTATCGCATCCTGCGACAATATGCAAGGATCACATCGGAAAATCCAGCCCATCGGAGCCCGGGTGAAGCTACCCTCGCTTGTATCGGTCAACCGAGACCCGCGCCATCTCGCGCTTTGCGTCGCGATCCGCAATCGTTGCCCGCTTGTCGTACCGCTTCTTGCCCCGTGCGACGCCAACCTCAAGTTTGGCCCTGCCGTACTTCCAGTACATCCGTAACGGCACGAGCGTGTACCCCGCCGCCTGACTGCTTACCCGCAGTTCCTCGATCTCGCGACGGTGCAACAAGAGCGTGCGGGTCCGCCGGGGTTCGTGGTTCTGGTAGGTGCCGTGGTCGTATGGCGGAATATGAACCCCTTCAAGGAACGCTTCGCCACGGTAGACCCGCACGTAGCCCTCCTTCAAGGTAAGGCGTCCGGCGCGCAACGATTTCACTTCGGTCCCGGTCAACACCAACCCCGCCTCGAAGCGTTCCGAGATCTCGTAATCATGGAATGCCTCACGATTGATGGCAATCTGGGGATTCTCGGCGACTGCACCGAACCGTGCGTCAGACCTGCGAGCCACGATCTCTCATCCTTCTCCGACTTTTGCCTATGCCAGTCTAGCGTACCGGGCGATCATCCGCGTCCGGATTCTTCAACGCTTCCGTATCGGTGATATCAGGGACCTCGACTGGGGTCAGGCCGGCCCCCATCAAAAACCCGCGCGCGCGTTCCATCAACGGGTAGCGTGCCACCAGACGCCAGAACGCGCGTGAATGATTGGGAACCTGAAGGTGTGCGATTTCGTGCACTAGCACGTAGTCGCGCACCCACGATGGCATCGCCGCCAACCGATGCGAAACCCTGACCTCCCCAGTCCTTACACTGCAACTGCCGTGGAGTGTCGCCTGATTGGTGACGTACTGCACGCGTGTTGGGACAAGCAAACCGCCAAAGTAGGTTTGGGAAAGCGCCAGGGCCCGACGATGCAGTGCCTCGTTTTGGGCGGCTCGGTCCACCGGACCAGTCCCAAGTGCGCGCCTCGCATCTTCCTTTTGACGCACCTTGGTCACGAATCGTGAGATGACCTCGTCAGGGACACCGATCGGCACCCGCACTTCAAGAGATCCGGCCACGAACCGCCCACTCATCGTGCGCGTGCGACGCTCTGACACAATGATGCGGACTGGCACGCCGTCCGGTGTGCCGGATACTGACATAGTCGCAAGTATCCCCCAATATCCGGCACACACAGGCCACGGCACACCAAGTACATGACGACTACGCCCTGCACGTTAGGCAGGAACCGATCACCCCGTGGTCAGGCTCCGGCAGCGACCGCCGCCTCGGCGTGGCTGAGCAACTTGGGATAGTTCTGCTTGTCGGAAACCATCACCCCAAGCAGTCGTTCGACCGCCATCGTGTGGCAGCAGATTTCCCAACCCGCGAAGAAATGGCAGGAACAATTCCACTTGCCATGAGCGTAAGTTACCGCATGATCACCGTTCTCGCCCCTGAACGCGATGGAAAACGACTCGAAACGTATCCGGTCCGGTTCTTGGGCGTACTGCTTAGCCTTCTGCACCTTTCCGATCAAGCTAGACTGCACAGTATCTGCCCCCTTTGCACTTCACTCGACACGTTGCACCGCGACTTTGCTGAGATGCCCGCCGGTTTCAGGTATGTGCCATCGTCGAAAAGCAATCCATCCGTATCAATCACGCACTGAGACCGCAAGCGTCTTGGCTAATGAGGGAACGGAATCCCGCGATTTCACGCTACCATTCCAACTGGTCCCGGATCACTACAGTTCGGTTGCGTCCAGCAACCACACGTGACTGGTCCGACTGTTTCCTCCCTTTTGATCGTACCCTGTTCCGCGCCGTTCGATGGGGTCCATCCAGAAAAACCTGACCATTCCACCCCCGCACCAACCACCAGTTCCAGTATAGAGAGACCTCACAGACCGGTCAACGCCCTCCCCGACTTCCCTGCCCTCACCAGAACCCCAAACCGAGCCGCGTGCCGCATGTTCCCACGATCACCATGAAAGTCCTAGTTGTCGCCGACGTCGAAGAGCGATCGCTCTACGAGCATTTCCGACCTGAACGGTGGGCGAAAGCCGGCATCGAACTGATTATCTCTTGCGGCGACCTCAAGCTCGCCTACCTCGACTTCCTTGCATCAATGTTCAACGTCCCCTGCTTTTACGTGCGGGGGAATCACGACACCGCATATGGCAATGCGGGGCCCGCCGGGTGGGTGAACCTGGACGGACGCCTCGAACGGCACGGCGGGTTCCGCTTCTACGGCCTTGAGGGCAGCCCTTGGTACAACGGCGGCGACGCCCAGTACACCGAGAACCAGATGGAGTGGCGATCCAGATGGGCACGCCTGACGAACTGGACCTCTGGCATCGACGTCATCGTCACCCACGCTGCCCCACGCATCTGCCCGAACCTTCCGGGTGCCTGTCCGTGCGTCTATCCCGCCGCTGGCACTCCTCCTCGCAACCCGGGCCAGAAATGCCTGCTTGACCCGGACCGGATGGTTCTCGACATGGGCGACATTCCTCACCGCCCGTTCGAGGCACTCCGCACACTCGTGACGACCGTCCAACCCCGGTTCCTGCTTCACGGGCACATGCATCTGGGATACGGCGTGCGACCCCGCGAGATTCGCCTCGGAAATACCCGGGTGATCGACGCCTACGGGCACATCGTGATCGACCTCTGAACCATTACCAGCGTCAGGCCGGGGTGGCGACCAAGACTTGGCGGGATCAGGTTGCGGAGGCGATGGTTGCGAGGCACTTTGGCCCACGGGGATGCCTGACCGCACGTACCGCTTTGGTTCAAGCCCTGGTTTCAGTCGAAAATTCCCGTGTCAGGCTTCACCCAACCCCCCCTTGCTCGGATAGCTTCCGCATCGAAGGGTGCATCACGGGTTCGACAAGGAAAGTGCGGGCACGGGTGCCAGCGGACCGCGGTAGAACCCACCCCATCGATATCCCGGTCGTTCGAGCGCCCGGTCTCCCGTTCCGCGTCAGGCTAGGTCGGCGACCAAGACTTGGCGGGATCAGGTTGTGGAGACGATGACCACCAGACAGGTTTCCGTAACCGCACAGACCCGGGCAGAGGGGGTCGGTACACTCCATTTCATGCAACCGGGGTGACAATCCGCCCCGACGGAGGTGCGCCAGTGTCCGAGAAGCACGTCATCTACACCGAACATGCCCCCGAACCGATCGGTCCGTACTCCCAGGCAATCCGCGTCGGCAATCTCGTCTTCGTGTCTGGTCAGGGCAGCATGAACCGCGCCACTGGCCAGATGGTCCGCGACACCATCGAGCACGAGACGCATCAGGTGTTGACCAACCTCAAGACCATCCTCGAAGCTGCCGGCAGTTCCCTCGACCGCGTCGTCAAGACCACATGTTTCCTCGGCAACATGGATGACTTCCCGGTCTTCAACAAGGTCTATGCCGAATACTTCATCAGCAACAAGCCCGCCAGGTCCACCATCCAGGCCGCCCGCCTGCCCGGTGGCATCCAGGTCGAGGTCGAGTGCATCGCCACCGTCGATTGACGCGCGTTGGAGCAACTCCCATCGGGGTGCGGGAAGCCGACGCACCCCGGATGGTGATCTCGATCAGCCCCGCCTGATCTCGGAAATCCCACCGACGAACGCACGCAATGCCTCCGGGATGCGGATTGATCCGTCTGCCTGCTGATGGTTCTCGAACAGGGGAACCAGAAGCCGGGGTGTGGCCAGCGCGGTGTTGTTGAGGGTGTGGACGAACCGGACCGTCCCCGACGCATCCCGGTAGCGGATGTTCGCACGGCGCGCCTGATAGTCAAGGTAGTACGAACACGACTGGGTCTCGCGGTACCGGCCGTCGGACGGAACCCACGTTTCCACGTCGTACCGCTTCCGGTTTCCCAACCCGAGTTCACCCGCGCAGCAGTTGACAACCCGGTACGGGAGTTCAAGTGCCTGGAGCAGCGCCTCCGAGTTGGCAAGCAGTGTCTCGTGCCACCGGATACTTTCAGCGTCGTCACCCTTGCAGATCACGAACTGTTCAACCTTGCTGAACTGGTGTACGCGAAAGACACCCTTGAGGTCGCGACCGTGACTACCCGCCTCTCGACGGAAGCACGCCGAGTACGCCGCGTACGTGATCGGCAACTGGGACGGTGACAGGATCTCACCAGCATACATCGACGTAAGTGGCACTTCTGACGTGCCCGACAACCACAGATCGTCGCGCTCGAGGTGGTACGTATCCTCCTCGCTTCCGGGAAAGTGACCAGTTGCAGTGAAGGCCGCCGACCGCGCCATGGAAGGCGCCGTCGCGGGCACGAAGCCACGCGCACTGAGTGTCGCGAGGGCAAATTGCATCAGGCCCATCTCGACGATGGCAGCCTCGCGCTTCAGGAAGTAGCCCCGATGTCCGGCGACGCGCGCACCCCGTTCGAGTTCCACGAGGTCGTGCTTCTCCATCAGCGTTACGTGGTCAAGCACCGGAAAGTCGAACTCACGAGGCGACCCGACATGACGCACCACAACGTTGTCACTCTCGTCGACACCCTCAGGCACATCCGTTGCGGGCGGATTCGGTACCCGCAGCAACAGGGCATCGACGCGCGCATCGAGTTCCTTCAGTGGCCCTTCGAATTCACGTAGCGCCTCGCCCAGTCGTCTGCCCTCGGCGATAAGGGTGGCGCGTTCATCACCGGAAGCGCGTGGCACCGCACGGGATGTCTCGTTTTGTTGCGCCCGCAACTGTTCGACCTGCTGTCGAAGCGCAAGCGCCTCGCGATCGTACGAAAGCAACTCGTCAATATCGACCGACGCCCGCTTCTGGCGAACGCCCTCCTTGACCAGGTTGGGGTTCGCCCGAATGAAACGCAGTTCCAGCATCAGTCCCAGTTCCTCCGCCCCCGAGGGACCAGCGTCATGCCGGTCACGCCTCGAGCCTGTATCCCGAATGATGCCACTGGCCAACGCCCGCACGCAGGTTCTGTAGCGCCCGGCGTCGCAACTGCCGTGCGGCCACCGGACTGATCCCGAGCGCCGTGCCAATCCCCTCATCGTCCAAGCGTCGATAGAACGTCAGGTACACCACCCGTCGCTGACGCACTGGCAACGCGTTCAAGGCCCCTTCCATCCCGGCGAGTGCGTCATCACGAGCACTGGCCCCAGCATGTTCGCGCGCAAGGTGCGCCCCAACCTCGTCGGCAACCGCCGCTGCGCCACCATCCTCCCAAGACACACGCTGGCCCGGCCAACGACGTCTCGACACTGACGTGAGGTAGTGGCGCAATCGCGCACCGACCCGGACGACAAAGTACGGGAGTGCCGGCCCCCGTGCGGCATCGAACCCTTGCGCGAGCCGCCAGATCTCCATGCGCGCCTCCTGCACGAGATCCTCCACATCCACCTCGTCACGAAGTCCCATCCGACGCGCCCGCACCCGTGCCCGCCGCGCCGCCCCGTTTGCCAGCGGATCCAGCAACTCCACCAGTTGCCGTCGCGACCGGTCGTCCCCAGCCGCTGCCATGCGCGCCATCGCCTCAACCCGGACCGCTTCGGTCTCGCCAAACCTCCGCGTCGTACCGTCATGAACATCGTCGTTCCGCGAGGTCACTGCACTTGCCTCCTACCCGATGCCACCCCCCGGCACCAATCCCGATATCCCTCGCAATAGTAGTACAAATGTTCTATATAGGCGAGGTTCTTACCTGAGACTGCGCCGTCGTGACGCGCACGTGACGGGTACACGGAAGGGTCGTGCCAGTTGGGTGCCAGTCTCGACCCGGTCATCGCCGAGACCGGAGGACATGCATCCCTAGCGTCCATCGCCGTCGACCTGGTTGAGAGGTTCTGCCGCGCCGGTCCCCTTGCACGTGACTGGGTCGATGCCCTTGTTGCGCCGGTGGGAACCGCCACCCCCCATGCGTACGCGCGAGGGGTGCGATCCTGCGCGACCATTCGCGACTATTCGCGACGCGCATGATCCCGGGACACCTGAGTTTGATGCATGCCCGTCACACTGCCTTGCCGGTACGCACGCGTCGCAACTCGTTCCCAAACTTGCAGGTCAGCCATGGGTACACGCTGCACTTGGCGTCCCGGAGAACTCATAGAGCGCATGGGTCGACGATGGCTCATCCCGTCCTTGGGTCACCGACATCGTGGCCCGCGGTGTCACGACGATCATCGTGGCCGGTGACTGCACCGACCTGTGCATCTTCCATGCCGCAACCGGCCCCAGGCTGTGGGCCAACGCGTCAGGCCGGAGCGTGCGCCACATCGTCCCAGCGAATCTGATGGACACGTACCACCTGCCGGTCGATGTCGCCGGCACCATCGGGGCGATGCCTCCCGACGGAGATCCCATGCGCGCAGCGTTCCTATGTCACCGCCACCTCAACAGCATTGAAGTCATCCGATCCATTACTGTGCACTAATAAGTCGGGTCCCGGATCCTGCGGGACATTTCGCGCCAGCCACACGTTGGCGTTCAGGACACACGAACACCCGGGGGCCGGGCGGTTTGGAGGAAGGTGACGCCAGACAATGAACCGATGGATTGCCTTCCTGCTTTATGTCACCGGACCGGTGATCACGAACTGGGTCTACCTGAACCTCGCCGAACAGGTCAGCGAGACCGGTGAACGCCTCTTCATGGTCACGTCATCATTCGGCTTCGACCCGTCATTGCCAGTCATCGGGCTCATCTTCTGCGTGCGAGACTGGGTTCAGGAGACCCTTGGGCGCCGGATCACGTGGGTCGCAATCCTCATGGGCACAGGAGTTTCCGCACTCGTTTCGCCCGAGGTTGCCCTTGCCTCAGGGCTTGCCTTCCTGGTGTCGGAGTCGGTCGACTTTGTCTGCTACACGTTGCTCATGCCACGCCAGGCGCTCGCAATCCTCGCCTCCGGCATCCTGGGTTCGATGGTTGACAGTGCGGTATTCCTGACGGTTGCCTTCGGATCGATCGAGACGTGGTTCGAACAGACCCTGGGCAAGGTGGCGATCATCGCGCTTGTGGCGATTATCGTCCGGATACGCGTGACGCGGAACCATGCCATCGCGACCGTCTCGGGTTAACGATGGGGTGCAAGACCTTGACTTTGGCTCAGGGGAGATCGCGGTTGAGCCCACCCGTCGATCTATGCCAAACCGGGCCCTCAGATCCGTGTCAAGCGCAAGGTATCTCTTGGCCTACTTGCTGAGTTTCCTGTACGCCAAACTCGTGTCTCCAATCACCCCTGGACACTGGCGTGCAAGAGCGCATGACCCTGTAAACCCTGGCGAGCCAACTGTCTGCTCTCTCGTGCATCGGACTAGTCCAACCGGTTCAGAACCACCCTTTTGTTACTGAAACTCCTGCTAACCAACCCCCCAATGAGGCGTTCCAAGGATGGTCACATTCCAGCAACCGGTGTCACAGTTTATTCGGTGAATGAGTGCGTGACGTGTCACACTTCGCCCTTTCCGATTGACGGGGCGACGACACGCGACGTACGCTCCGCCGAACATTATGTTAACTACACCGTTCACCGGAAGTGCCGGCGCCGACGCGCCCCTGGTCACCATCACCGGAGATCTGCAGCCGGAATGGGATATTCCGGTCAACCAACACCTGTTGATCATTAGCCGTAACCAGAGTTGGCTGTCTCACGGGTTCCACAAGTACCCCGCAAAGTTCTTCCCCGAACTGCCACGCTGGGCTATCCGAAAGTACTCGGGTGAGGGTCAATACGTCCTCGATCCGATGGCAGGCAGCGGCACCGTCAGCGTCGAGGCAATGCTTGCGAACCGTCACTCGGTGGCAATCGACGTGGATCCATTCGCCCGCCTCCTCACCCGTGTCAAGACAACCACGCTGGACCCGTCGGTCCTCGATCGCGCCGTCGCCGCAATTGCCGAAGCGCTTGAGGCGTTCGAAGCGGGCGGTGATCCAGCCCGGATGCAGGCGTGGATCCACGTACCTCCGTTTGCGTACCAGGAAACGTGGTTCCAACCGTTCATCCTCGAGGAAATCGGCGCGATCCGCGGTGCACTCGCACGCGTGCGCGATGCCGTCACCCCGCATGCCCCCGGCCCGTATCTGGACTTCCTGCGCATCTGCCTCTCGGCGATCATTCGCGAGGTATCAAACGCGGATAATAATTGCACCCGCACGGTGGTGCGGGCACGCCTCAACAAACGTGTCGTTCCCGGCATGGCACTCCGTCTCTTCCGGCGCATGACCCAGGTGAACGTTGCCCGCATGCGCGAATTCGTCCCACTGGCTCCAGCAGGAGCGACGGTGGCCGTTCCCGACGATGGCGACGCACGCGCCATCCCCCTCGAGCCTGGCACGATGGACCTCGCGGTCACATCACCGCCATACATCAATGCCGTGGATTACCCACGCACCCACCAGCTCGAGATGTACATGCTCGACCTCTCACCGCCGGGACGCCCGCTTGCCGAGGCGAAGCGCAAGCATATCGGCACCGAAGTGGTGAGCGCCGTCGACTACCGTGAATTGCATCGCTACGGGCTCGCGGATCTTGACGCGCAGGTCGAATCGCTCTATGCCATCGACAAACGCCGTGCCTACATTGTCCACCAGTACTTCGTGGACATGGAGCGGAACTTCCGTGAAGTCTGGCGTGTCCTCAAACCCGGGAGCCGGTACGTGGTGGTGGTTGGCAACAACATCATTCGTGAACAGGTGGTCCCAACCCATTCCTACCTCCTGCAGGTCGCCGAACGCGTCGGTTTCAACGTTGAAACCTACTTCGCCTCGGAAGTCATCCGGCATTACATCAAGGTGCCCCGCAAGGAACGCATCAATCAGGACTGGGTCCTCGTCCTGCGCAAGTGAGCACCAAGGGCACCAAGGCACATGCCACATCACACCGCCCGCGACGAATTGTTCGCGAGCGGTGTGGTATCCATTATCAATGCGCCGGATCGACAACACCGGGACGTATGCCGAACTTTGCTGAAGGAGAACATGAACGATGGGCATCCTTGACCGCGTCTCCACCATTCTCCGCGCCAATATCAATGCCCTTCTGGACCAAGCCGAGGATCCGGAACTTGTCCTGACCCAGATCCTCAGCGACATGAAGGACGCCATTGCACAGGCGCGGACCCAGGTCGCCGAGATGATCGCGCAAGAAAAACTCTTCCAGAGCGACATGGAGAAGAACCAGGCGCAAGCTCAGGAATGGGGGCGCAAGGCAGAACTTGCGCTGGGGCGGGGATCCGAGGACCTCGCCAAGGAAGCGTTGCGTCGCAAGGTCGACTATGACCGCAACGCCTCAACCTACATGCAGCAACTGATTGCGCAACAGCAGGTCGTTACCAAGCTGAAGAGCGACCTCGGTGCCTTGCAGGCGAAATACGATGGTGCGATGCGCAACCGCGAATCGATGATCGCGCGGCACAAGGCCGCCATCGCTCAGCAGAAGATCGCGGCGACGGCACAGCAGCTCTCCGCGATCGACCCATCGTCCGAGATCGCTCGGATGGACGCCAAGATCCGGCTTGAAGAAGCCCGCGCCGCCGCGGCCCTTGAAGTCAACGAAAACCTCAGTTTGGAAGACAAGTTCGCCGATCTCGAGGACGACAGCGAAGTCTCATCACAGCTTGCAGACCTGAAGGCGCGGATGGGAATGCTGCCTGGTGGCACCCAGGCGACGTTACCCGGTACGACCAATCACTGACGATCAGGGTCCGTTCTTGGAAACGTCGAAAAGAGGGCCATCCTGCCATTGCAGGGTGGCCCTCTTCATTTCGTGGGTCTCACCAAGACCAAGTCCCAGCCACTAAAACCCCAGGGGGGTGTCCTTCCGAAGAAGAACACCCCCGTGTCCGCGTCTCACGGCAAACCCGTGTTCTACTTGAGCGTCGCCAAGTAAGCCGCAATCGCGTCAAGGTAGCTGTCCTTCAGCGCGTAGGCAGGCATCGAAGAACCAGGCTTCAGGGATGCGGGGTTGGCAACCCACTTCTTCATGTTTGCCGTGTTGAAGTCGGCCACACCACCAATCTTCCGGTTGGCAATCCCGTCCAGTGCCGGCCCGACCGCACCCTTTGCTGCCGTACCGCTGACAGCGTGGCACGACGCACAAGCGCCCTGAGTGACGATCAACTTGCCAGCCGCCACTGGGTCTGTGATCGGCGCCTCAGTTGGCGACATCACTCCCTCTTTCTTGGCCAACGTCTCAATCACATCCCAACGACCCTCCGTGATCAGAAGGGTCAGTTCGTTGATCATTTGATAGTTCAACGGACCACCGTTCTCCACACCCCACGCCGGCATCGCACCAGCATTTCGGCCATTGACAAGTGACTGGGTGATCATCCGCACATTGGCCTTGTACTCGTCCGGATCGGTCGCTTGAAGCGCACTCGTGGCCAGGGGCTTCCCAACAAGACCGATGTTTTCAAGGTACCCCTTGCCGGAGACCCCGTGACAAGACACGCAGTACTGAATGTACGTGTGGGCTGCGGCCTCAACTGCAAACTCTTTCTGGCGCTCCTTTGCCTCGGCCTGCCGGAATGGCTCGTTCGCGCCGTACGCAATCAGCAGAAGGAATGCTTCAGTGAGGATGACCATGCCAAAAACAATCTTGCGGCTCATGCCCGACGTGCTGAGCACAGGATCAAGGGTTGCTTCCGACGCATCATCAGCGAGGGCAACCCGCCGCGACCTCCAAGCCTCGAATAACACGAGAACCGGCAGAACCAACGCGATGAGTACAACCGCCGTGGTTAAAAAACCTGCGCCACCGCCGCCTTCCACATTCGCCTCCTTACAACGTATCGCCCGGACCCGAACCTACGCTGAAACAGCCTGGGACGGTGCCCAATCGTCACGTTTCATGATGAGACCAGTATTGACCTGAACCGAACCGCCCTTGATCTGGACTTTCATGTAATCAAGAGGCCGGGGTGCCGGCCCGAACACCACCTCTCCCTGCATTGAGTACGTCGACCCATGGCAAGGGCATCTGAACCATCCGGTCTTGTCTTGGTAGACGTAATCCTTCTGCCATGGGACGACGCACCCAAGATGAGGACACTTCTGGTAGAGAGCGATGAACCCTTCTTCGAGCCGGGCAAGATAGAACTTGCCCTCTACGAAGTACTTGATGTCTCCCACCTTGTAGTCCGCAACCTTGCCTGCACTGACGATCGTCCCGAATGTACCGGTCTTCCGAGGCCAGAAGAAGATGACAAACCCCACCAGCGCCTGAAGGCCCACCAAGGCCATCATCATCCAACCCGAAGCCGCCAGCATTCCACGGCGCGTCTCGGCCCCGGCCACTCCGTTCACTGTTCCGGCGACTGCCATGTCTGACCCCCTCGTCTCGGCACACCCGTGTTCGCGAGCGGACTGTGCCAGAGCTCATCAATTTCTGTTCTCAAGCAGCATTGGGCTGCCTGAGAAGTGTTCCTCAAACCTATGCGATGCGCGGCGGCATGTTCCATGGCAAGTACAGCACCATCGCAGGACCACGAAACGCCGAGCCAACAAGGGCCAGGAGGATCCATGCAATGACGAATGCCGTGAAGTAGGCGATCATGACGTCCCTGATCGTGGGCTTCAGATGGGCAATGGCGACGTACAGACCAACAGCTACCGCCCACATGATGGCCGTGGGCACCATGGTCTGAGTCACTATCTCTGAAAGCCAGCTGACCTTCAGGGCCGGGATGGCGTCCTCAATCACTGCCCGGACGCCGATAAATTCGTCAACAAGGATGAGAGCCCACGCCCAGAAGAACGTGTAGACCGTGGAGATCCAGAAGACCTTCTTGCCCTGCGCACCGCTGAACCACACACCCGTGTCGTCTGACGTGATGTCAAGGTACGGGATGGCCATCAGTAGCACGATGATGATCGTCGGAATGACTACTCCAGCGAGACCGGGGTGCATGTGGAGCAGGAGTTCCTGAAGGTTCAGGAAGTACCACGGCGCCTTTGATGGGTTCGGGGTGTGGTTCGGGTTCGAATGCTCCTCAAGCGGAGCGTTGACGAACCATGCCATCACCGTCAGTCCGATGAGCAAGAGTACTGCGGACAAGAACTCGGGCATCAGCAGGTGAGGCCAGGTCGTGAGCTGCGCCTGAGCCCGCCTCGCGGCCGACCGCATCGCACGAGCCGAAGAGGCGCCTCCCGCTGGGACAGCGACGCTCGCTGCAGCTGGAGCCGCTGGAACCGCCACAGGCTTGGCTGGAGCAACCTTGGCCACAGCAGCGGCCTCCGTGACCGGCTTAACTGGAGCCGGCGCTACCGCCGCTACAGCCTCAACCGCCGGGGTCGGCGCGCGCCCGGCACGTTCCATGATGTTCGCCGGCGTCTGGTCAAGTGCGCAGGCATTGCCGTGCGTCGTCCAACAGTCCTTGTGATGGGGCGTGTAGCACTTGGGGCACAGCACTGCGTTCTCGCCGGCGCTGATGTCCTTCTTGCAGTGCGGACACTCCTTGCCTGCCCACTTCGATTCCGCCGTTGTCGGCCGAACCGAAATCAGCGCTGGCTTTACCCCCGTCTCACTCACGCTCATCCCCGTGTTCCCTTCATCACAACCTGCACCACTGAATGCGCCTCGTACCGATCCCTACATTGGCTGCGAGATGCCACCATCCTGGCGAACGCGCCAGAAGTGCACCGCAAGGAAGAGTGACAGGATCAACGGCAACGCGATGACGTGCAATGTGTACCAGCGGATCAGTGTGTTCTGGCCGATTTCATAGTCACCAAGAAGCAGGAAGTTGATCTCCTTGCCAATGATCGGCGCAGAACCACCGATGGTCGCACCAACAGTCACCGCCCAGAAGGCAAGCTGGTCCCAAGGCAGCAGATAACCTGTGAAAGAAAGAAGCAGGGTGAGGACCAGCAGAATCACGCCCACAACCCAGTTGAACTCTCTGGGGGGCTTGTACGAACCGGTGTAGAAGACCCGGCACATGTGGAGGAAGACCGTGATCACCATCATGTGCGCGCCCCAACGATGGATGTTGCGCATGAGCATCCCGAAGGTCACCACCGTCTCCAGATCCTGAATGTCTTGGTACGCCCGGGTGACCGACGGCACGTAATAGAACATCAGAAGGACGCCCGTGACCGTAAGCATCAGGAACGTCATGAAAGACAAACCACCAAGGCACCAGGTGTACGTCACCCGGATGCCACCACGCGGAACCTGGCTCGGGTGAAGATGCAGGAAGACATTCTTGGCAACCGTCATGATCCGGTTACGCCGGTCACTCGGGTAGCCGTAGCGAAAGATCGACTTCCAGACGCGACCATTGCGTAACCACTCCCAGACTTGGGCACTGGTGGGAGGTCTTTGCCCTAACGTACGGCTCGCCACGCTCGTAACTCCTGTGGGGTCCCGGGTACCCCGACACCCCGCCTAACTGCGGTCACGGGCACCCCCGCAACCATTATCTGCCCGATGCACAATCATGAAGATAACAATGCCGAAAAGCAGAGTACACCCCGCACAAGGGGAGTACGACCTACGGCTCGTCACTACTTCGTGAAGTGATTCACAATCCCGCCAAGTATCGCGCACGGCAGCGGATTCCCACAACCCCGGCATCCGGGGAAACCACGAATTCCTTGCCGGAAGACCGGGAAAAACTCAGAATTCGGGCCTCAAAGTCGGAAGAGCGGCGGAGGTGGCACCCCAACCAATGGCCGCAAATACGCGCGAAACTCCTCGGTCACCGGATCTCCTAACCTGTCAATCCGAGCAAGATGACCATCCGGCAGGCGCCGTTCGGCGCGCGCCACGGTTTCCAAGGGAACCTCACCAAATGAGCCCGAACCCTCACCCCACCATCCACTCACCAACGGATCGTAAGTGAACTCTGATGTCGGAACCTCTGGCATTGCAACCATTGAACCCGACTGCCCAGACGCGAGGCGATCCGCAGCTATCCATCCTGCGAGGCGCGCACCGGCGCGGTCAACCACCGACATGTGCGCCACACTCGTCCGTTGAATCGTGCCGGGCTTGTTGACCCGCGTCTTTACCCCAAGGCGTGCCATCGTGAGGTGCCCGAGCGTCTCGGCCACACCAGTCACGATGGGATGACCAAACTGATCGGCACCCTGCACCTGCCGAGCCACATAGGCGCCCTTGGTGTCACGGATGGTCTCGGTTGCAACGACGACGGCGTATCCGACATGGGAAAGCGCCTCTTCGACTGCACCGAGGAAGCGCGCCTCATCGAACGCAACCTCCGGGGTCAGCAGGACATGAGGCCCATCATGTTCGTCTCGACGGAACAACGCCGACGATGCTGCGAGCCAACCGGCATTGCGACCCATCGCCTCCATGATCACCACACGGTCGTATGTACGCATCGAGGCAAGGTCTCGTGTCACCTCCTGTGTGACCGTGGCCCAGTACCGTGCCGCGCTGCCATACCCGGGGCACCAGTCCGTTCCCGCCAGGTCGTTGTCTATCGTCTTTGGAACTCCGTACACGCCAAGCGAATGACCACGAGACTGTGCCGCCCGCTCAAGGCGGGACAGCGTGTCCATCGAGTCATTTCCGCCACAGTACACAAACCACTCGACACCAAGGCGCGCGAACGTCTCGAGCACGCCACGCTCATCTTCTGCTTCGAGACGTTTGCGGCAACTCCCCAACGCTGCCGCCGGCGTATGTGCCAGCGCATCCCGCTCCGATGCCGTCAATCCAGTCAGGTTGACGACGTCCCCACGCAGCGCACCCTCGATGCCGTGCCGAAGCCCAAGGACGCGCACGTACGGCTGTCCCAAACCTGATGCAACGCGGTCAAGCACTCCGGCAAGGCTTGCGTTGATGACCGCGGTTGGCCCACCGGACTGCCCCACCATGAGGGTGGGAATCCTGATCCCGCCTTTCATCACACAATTTGGGCCTGCACGGCGGGATCGGCGGGGTCCAGAACTGGCAGTGAACCGGTCCCGAGCAATTCGCTGTACTTCCACGCCGCACCGGTGTTGAAGAGCACCACCCGGTCTGATGTCTTCAGCAAGCCACTGTCCCGCAACTTGGTCAAGGCCACGTAGGTTGCACCACCCTCCGGGGCGGGCGAAATGCCCTCGGCTCGGGCTACCGCCCGCATCGCCGGGGTGAACTCATCGTCGTGCACGGTCAGCGCCGTTCCACCGCTCGCGCGGATCGCATCGAGCATGAGGTAGTCACCGATCGCCACCGGCACACGCAGTCCACTGGCAACCGTGTGGGCGTTCGCGAAAAGGGTGGCGTGTCGTTCACCGGCCTCAAAGGCGCGGACAATCGGCGCGCACCCCTCGGCCTGCACCGAAATCATCTTCGGACGACGTGCCCCAATCCATCCCATGCGTTCCATCTCATCAAACGCTTTCCACATCCCCACAATGCCGGTCCCGCCACCAGTCGGATAGATGATCGCGTCTGGTAACTCCCACCCCAACTGCTCGGCAATCTCGTACCCCATGGTCTTCTTGCCCTCGGCACGACCGGGTTCACGCAGGGTGGACACATCGAACCAGCGCCCCGCCGATGCACCTTCGCGGACGATGCGACCGCAATCGTTTATCAGCCCCTTCACGAGATAGACGTGCGCGCCATAGAGGACACACTCGAGCTTGTTTGCAAGCGGTGTGTCCTCGGGCATCAGGACGTAGCACGGCAACCCTGCCCGGGCGGCATAGGCGGCAAGGGCGCCACCGGCGTTGCCGGCCGTGGGAATTCCCAAGGCGGTGGCACCAAGCTCAAGCGCACGGCTCACCGCGACACTGATCCCCCGCGCCTTGAAAGAACCGGTAGGGTTCACGCCCTCCTCTTTGACATAGAGTTGGGAAAAGCCGGACACCGCGCCGAGACGGGGGGAGGGGAGCAGGGGGGTCATGCCTTCTCCGAGCGAAATGACGTACCGTGCCTCGCGCACCGGCAGGAGTTCCCGGTATCGCCAAAGCGTGGCGTCGCGGGCGCGAAGGGCATCACGCGGAAGGCTTTCCCGCACGGCGTCGAGGTCGTATTCGTAGAACAGGACGCGCCCGCACGCCGTGCACACGTTCTGAAGGCGGTCGACCTCTTCCGGATGCCCGCACATGCTACAAACAAGCCGGGTCAGGTAACTGCGGACCGGAGGACGGTCGGGAACCGACACCCCAGTGACGGACGTACCGGCGCCGTGCGAGTTCGATGCCATCTTCCATTCCTTCGTTGGTGCCAGGCGCCTGCACGGCCGACGCCCAGGTCGTTCGAGACGTCGCGCAACAATCAACCGCGACTGGAGCGCGCCGCCTTCATCAACCCTACTGAGGCACCCGATCCGGGAACGCGCGGCGGTAATCGCTGCCGACGTTTGCCCGCTCAACCTGGAATTCCGCACCGTTGAGCGGGTCGTAGGTCAGGATTGTTCGCTGGAAAACCTGCACCAGGATATTCCGGTTGGCAAACGGGCCCTTGGTCACCACCGCCGGCACCGCCTCGGTCATCGGCAGCCCGATGTCGTGCAACCAGCCACCCGGGAAGATGTCCGAACGGTTGATATATGGCCAGAACACGGGTGAGATGTTATGACCCGGCGCAGGTTGTAGCGCCTGCGAGTACGGCACAAAGACCGATCCGTCACTATTCGTCACCGTGCCACCAAGGAACCCGGTCGGCGGGGGAATGCGACGGTCCTGACGGGCCAAGTCGTTGACCAGCTGGTAGTTCAGGGTGGAAACCTCTCCGCCAATCGTCAGGTTGAGGCGCAATGTCTGGAGTTCATCGACCAGAAGCCCGTACTGGAACTGCCAGTTCGGATCCTGACTGATGCCAGTCTGGTCTTCCAGGCGACCCTTCTCAAAATACTGGGCGAAGTATCCGGCGAAGAACGTCGGTGGTGAAATCGTGTTCCCGAGAATGCGCAGCCCGTCACGTTCCACGTAGTAGCGCAGGAACCGCGTATCGATCGGCCACGACCCCGGCGCGCGTTCGGCACCGGGTGTTCCCATGGCGACAAGCGGTACACCAGGTATCACCGGGCCAGTCACCGGTGTCGGCGTTGCAGTCATCACGAGTGTTGGAGATGGCGTCGGGGTGATCGGTGCACGTTCTGCGCCCAGCACCTCAATTGAGTCAACGTCGACAAGGCTGTCCGACGATGCACCGCCCCGTTGTCCCAGAACCTCGATCACGAGGGTGTGCGACACATCGCCGTTCAAGCCACCGATCCAGCTGATCAGTTCGTAGGTTGTCTCGTTTGGTCGGTACAAGTCGATGATGCCGTCGCCTTGCGCGCCCACGGCCACCCCATCCACGGTGAGGCGGGCACGGCCACGGTTGGGACCACGCACCCCGTACCACTTGACGTACGGTCCCGTGAACTGCAGCTTGATCAGCGCACCAGCCTGCCGGGACTGGTGACGAGTGCCACCCACTGCCTTGGCGTCCTCGACGCGCGACCAATCACCCTGGTAGACCATGAATGGGTCGTTGTCCTGAAAGGTCAGTGCCGTTGTTGTGGGGGTGGCCATGACGATCTGTGCGAGGGCCGGTGAATCGCCATTCGCCAACACCGCACCTACCAAGACCATTGCCGCTACGCCAAGAAGCCGACGCAATCGTGCGCCAATCCGGGTTGACGCCTGCCCCGTTCGCCTTGTCATGCTCACATTCGTTTCCTGTTACCCCAACCGAACCCCGCCACGGTGCGAGGAATGCCCCGGCTACTGGCGGCTCATCACCTTGTGATCAACCGGGCAGCAACGCCCGCACGGCCTGCGCCATGTCCCCACGGGTTCGGATGCCGGACGAAGTGCTTCGCTCCGTATCGAGTCGCCGCAACTCCACGAATGGAGAGTGTGCCCGGATCATCGCATTCCGTCAACTCCAATCTGGCCCACTTTAGCTGCACACCCACCTTCCCGCGGGCTACGATCTGAAGACGAGTGACGGTGGGCGACCAAGACCGACCGGTGGGCCCGTGGTCGTCGTTGTCGGGGTCTGCGGATCCTGAAAGGCCGAACTTGTCCGGCCAGTCCGGTTGCGGGGGATCGATGCATGCGTCGTTGCCCAGGAACACTCGGAGGTCCGAACCCTCTGGCGTCACCTCGGGACCCCGGATCCGGTGGTTCAGCTGAGCGCCCGGACACGCGCGGTCCAACGACGCGGGAGATCAACTCTCACCATGACGACCCTTGGCGAGCAGCGCCGACGAATTGCCGATGCGCAACGAATTGCAAACGTGCGGATTTGCACCAACGAGGTCTCTCCTGATGTGGTGGAAGCCCGGATCATCGCTTGTCCGGACGGTGTGCTTCCCACGAAGATCAAC
>SXGS01066000.1_pt1 | contig 25777 bp, 16 predicted proteins | sample 3174681 | NCBI WGS metagenome assembly SXGS01 (sample SAMN11356861, study PRJNA531348) | freshwater metagenome | isolation source: freshwater sample F1-80 | place: China: Fuxian Lake, Yuxi | collected 2017-12-25 | reverse complement strand
CTTGGTCGTTGGTTCAAATCCGACTGGGCCCACCATTCAGCACCTCTCTTGGTAAGTCATATTCTGCTTCACGAATTGTGACGTCCTCCCTAGTCTGCGCGGAAACATGAGTTTGAATGTCTTGAAAATTGCGGCGCTAGCGGGTGATGGAATCGGGCCGGAAGTCATGCGTGAAGCGGTGAAAGTTCTTCACGCAGTTGAAAAAAAACACGGGATTAGAATCCAGATCACCGAAGCACCTGTCGGCTGGGCTGGCATCGACGCGGCAGGGAAAGCGTTGCCGGATGAAACACTTGCGCTATGCCGACAGAGTGACTCGATCCTTTTTGGGTCGGTTGGGTTACCTGATCGTGATCCCACAATCCCGAAGGAGGAGCGGCCTGAACGCGCAGCGTTGTTGAGATTACGCAAAGAATTTGGACTTTTCGCGAACCTGCGCCCGGTTCGTTTGTATCAACCTCTGGCGCATACTTGCCCACTTCAACCCGAACGTCAGGGTGAAGGGATCGACCTCTTGGTGGTGCGCGAGTTGACGGGGGGAATGTATTTCGGACAACCCAAGAGAACCGAATCGGTCGAAATCGAAGGAGTCCAATCCAAGCGTGCGATCGATACGATGGTGTATACCACACCTGAGATCGAGCGGATCGCGCATGTCGCTTTTCAATCCGCGCAGGCTCGTCGCAAAAAGGTGACCAGTATCGACAAAGCAAACGTCCTAGAAAACGGGGTGTTGTGGCGTGAAGTCGTTACGAATGTTAGCAAGCATTATCCTGACGTGGTTCTGGAACATATGTTTGTGGACAACGGAGCGATGCAGTTGATGTTGAAGCCGACTCAGTTCGACGTGATGCTTTGCGAGAACATGTTTGGGGACATTCTCAGTGATGAAGCCGCTGCGTTGGCAGGTTCTTTAGGCATGTTGCCGAGCGCGAGCTTGGGTGCCAGAAACGGTCAACAGACTTTCGGGTTTTATGAGCCCGCCGGTGGCACTGCACCCGATATTGCAGGCAAAGACCTCGCCAACCCAATCGCGCAGATTCTTTCGACGGCGTTGATGCTCCGTTATAGTTTCGACCTTGAAAATGCGGCGAGAGGAATTGAGAACGCCGTTGGTGCAGCGATCGAGTCGGGTCTGCGGACTGGGGATATCTATACCTCGAAAGATCCTAATGCGCGCCGAATTGGAACGACAGAGATGGGTTCCGCGATCGCCGCGATGATTTGAGGTTGGAATTATCCTACCGACTGCACGGTTGAGACGAGCCACTTGTGTTTTCCGGACGGAGTGCGTTCGACTTCGGTGACTTGTTGAAGTGTGAACTGAAAATCGTCTCCAAGTTTCCGTCGGATGGATTGTTCAATCGATCGTAACCGAGATGGATCAAAGCTGGGTCCGCTGACGTATCTAAACTGGGCTAAACCCGGCTGGTCTTGGTAAAATTGGACCGCGTAGAGATCGTCAAACGCTCGATCATGCATGTTAAACGCGGTGAGCGAAATTTTACGCCCTGTGGCACTGATCAAGAATTCTTGACCACGTCCTGCAATTTCTGAGACGGCTGGCCACGGGTATTCCTGTGCCTCGGACTGATCTACTAGCCGCACAAAATCGCCGGTGCGATACCGAATCAATGGCATCACCATGTTGTGAAATGATGTTCCGATTACTTCACACAGGCCGTCTTCATTAGGTGAGCCAAACTCAACAAACCCATATTGAGGAACGAAATAATAATGGTCTGAGTGGCGTCCCTGTGCGGCGAGCACGACGCGCTCAGAGTGCCCATACCACGCATAGGCCCGGCAACCGAACACACGCTCAATGATCTGTTTTTGCGGCGCTGTCAAACGCTCCGAGCCGCAAAGGATCCCCTTTAATGGAATGGTCCAATTCAGCCCAGCGGACTCGATGTATTCGGCCAGCATCAGTGCCGAGGATGGATAGACATAGAGGAGATCTGGGCGAAATCTCTCCAACTCCGTCAAATATTCTCCGACCCTCGCTGGGGTAAGATGGTAGGAGGATAACATCAACCAATCGCGAGTAGCATCGTAACTGGTGATAGTCCCTGTGGATCGCGTGCTGGTAACATAACCTCGCAGCAGAGCTAACCGTGCTCCCTCAAAAAAACCGCCACGCTTCCACATTCCTTCGAGCATCGCTTGTTCTTTGGGGCGACTGATTCCTTTATGAAGGTAGAAGCCCACAGGCACTCCTGTAGAACCTCCTGTCGTGATGTAAAGTCGCGATGATGGCAATTGGTCAGTAGAAACCATCTCATCGAGGTTTTCCAAAATATCCGTTTTGGTCAGCAACGGGCATCTCGCCATGTCTGCGGGAGCGTGAATTTTTTCAGGGGAGAATCCTGCCTCTGCAAATCGTTTTTCGTAAAACGGACAAAAACTTGCGGCTTGGCGGAGGGTCTTTTGGAGTTGCTGCTTTTGGTAGTCCCAAACTTGATCTCGAGACCAAGTCTCTCCTTCGATGATGGAGTCCTGGAATCCTTGATAGTGTTTCCCACGCCTAATAGACGTCGGCAGGCACCGATACAAAGCTCCAATCGATGATTTTGCCGCCAAGGGAAGGCAATCATAAATGGAAAGCAGGGGATAAAGTTTATCTTCGAGGCTCACGCGGACTTGTTTTGATTCCCTGACTCGATCGCGCCAACCCAGCCAAAATGAGGCCTGTAGTTTGCAGTCTGTGTGATGTGTTGAATTCCGCCCTGCCAATGGGAATCATTGGAAATAACCCTGATCGAATCAGGTTGGAACGGACAAAAACTGAGGCGACCCATGGTCCACACGTTTTTCAAGAGTCTGATTTTTTGCCAATTAAACCCCATGATGGTCGCGGCGACAGTGTCCACAACTGCAGGATGGGTTCCTGCGATGATGACCCCGGTTGGCCGGGCGTCGGGAGCCATCGGGCCATTCCCTTCCCCACCGATGATTCCATCCACAACAGCAAGGTAACGAATTGGTTTGCGACGTGGCTTTCCTTCCCCATCGAAGGAGAACAGGCACTTGTTTAGATCGAGCACCATTCGCCAGCAGGTGTCGTTTCCATGCCAATTTCCTGAGCGCACCACCTTTTGAGTATCGCCGAAATAAAGGCGACCCAGCTTTTTGATCGGCACGAACAATCGGGAGAGAGCGGGACTGTTTTTCAGCCAACGTTTGGCGTTCCCCATCCAGGTTTGCTCGAGACGAGCCTTGGTAGAAGCAACAGGGAATTGATCACCCCCCTGATCAGGAGTGCCTTCTGTGTGATGCGGCAACCAATTCTTGTTGGCATTGATTCCTACCAAGTTTTTTAGAGCACAAGTAATTCCCACTTTCTTGTGCGTTTTCAGTTTGGGGAGATTGATGAACACATCAGCATCCATCGGGGTCCGGCACAAAAGATATTCATGGCGAGAACCGACGTGGCGATCATTGGTTTCCTGCATGTCATAGGATGCCCCGTAAAGCTTGCCCTGCCCTGAGAAATTAACGAACTCGCTCGCCTCGTTCAGGCTCACTTTCGTGGAGCCTAAGGGGTCACCAGATTGCATGGTTTTGGAAACCACCACGCCGTCGACTGCATGCCATTCTTCAGGACGCAGATCGAGCAGAACAAATCGCACTCCCGCATGACTGGCATTGAGGCGATCGATCATTTCGTTCAACCCGCAATACTCCGCAAGTTTGCGGAACGAGGAGTCGGTCTGAGGCGCATCACAAATTGTAACTGTCCCGCGATCTTTGAGCCGTTCGCCAACCCAACTGGCAACGGCTTCGATGACAGACGGATGGGTTACCACATGTTCCCACTGGTTAGGTCCCGGTTTCCGTTCATCGTGTTCCTTAACCCAATTGGGCTTCAAAACTACATGGTTACCGGGGCTGAAAAAATCATCCGACAATTGGAGAGCGTACAGTGATTGGAACACGACGGAACGAACATCATCCCGGTTTGAGTAGGTCATGGGTCCACGCCAAGCTGCCACTGTCATCGCAGAATTGCTCTCGGAGCGGTCCATAAAAGGTAAAATCGAATGCCTGTGATACTAGCAATTTTTGCACAGACTCCCAAGGTTTTTTCGGGCATCGTGCGTAGAGAAATGAAGTTGCTGGTTTTTGCCTACACACCCCCGCCGCATCATGGTCAGAGCTACATGGTGAAGTTGCTGCTCGACGGGTTTGCCGAAGAATCCAAGTCTGCAAAACCATCACAAGATACCCCCCACATTACGTGCTACCACGTGAATGCTCTCTTCGCGTCAGACGTGACCGATATGGGCCGTTTTCGTTGGCAAAAAGTATGGCTAGTTTTCAAGTATTGCTTCGTTGCGATCAGCCTTCGGTTCCGACATGGCATTGAGAATTTTTATTACGTCCCTGCGCCAGCACTCAAGAACTCTCTCATCCGAGACTGGATCATTCTTTTGTTATGTCGTCCGTTTTACAAAAGGCTTTTTCTACACTGGCACGCAGCGGGCTTGGGAGGTTGGCTCGAACAAACGCAGCCCTCTTTCTCCCGATGGTTAAGTCACTTGGTCTTGGACAATGCCGATCTTTCTATTGCTGTATCCGGGGTAAATATCCCTGATGCTGATAAGTTTTTTCCGAAACAGCAGGCATTAGTCTATAACGGCATCGCTGATCCGTTTCCCGATTTTACGACTAAAATTCTACCTGTTCGTGCCGCGCGGTTGCACAAACGAACTCAACGCGCTGAAGAGACCTCTGTCGTGAAAGTTTTATTCCTATCACTTTGTTGTAAGGAAAAGGGATTGATCGATACGGTCCGCGCGATGAAGCTCGCCAATGATGCGGCTTTGAAGGCAGGTCTGGGATTGACGTTCCAGTTAACCGTCGCTGGCAAGTTTTTAAATCCTGAGGAGGAAGAGCTTTTTAGTAAGACTGTCATGGATTGTGATCTCCATCATTGTGTCACTTACGCTGGCTTCCTAGGCGGAGAAGCAAAAAAACAGGCGTTCATGGAGGCTGATATTTTTTGTTTTCCAACTTATTACTGGGCGGAAGCGGCGGTTCCATTGGTGCTCATTGAAGCGATGGCCTGTGGTCTTCCGATGGTTGCTAGTCAATGGCGGTCGGAACCTCGGTTCTATCCACCCCACTATCCGGGGCTTGTAGCGGTGAAAAATCCAGATCAAATCGCAGGAGCACTTTTGGAGCTAGCTAACGCCGACCTATTCCAATTTTTCCGAGATTGTTACCTCCAAAATTTTACCCTTTCACATCATCTAGCCACCCTCAAAAAATCATTTCTCAACGCTGAGAATTCCAACCACGGTTGACGACTTTGCCTTCCAAACTTACAGTGCGATCCAGACGATTATGAATGCCAAATTGATCTTCAAAACCCTGTTCCTTATCCTCGTGTTGCTCCTTCTCGTAATGATCGGAATGAACAATCGCAGCACAGTAGCCTTCAGTTTACCCCCGTTGTTGAGCAAATCCGTAACCCAGCCAGCCGCCCTCATGTATATCGGATTTTTCGCCGTTGGTTTATTGAGCGGAGTTATTCTGGCTTCGGGTACCGGCGGAAAGAAAAGCGGTGGGAACAAAAGTAGTTCTAGTCCCAAGTAAAGTCTCGGCTGATGAGTATTGCGACAAAGACCGGTGATCAAGGAACCACCGGCCTCATGTATAATCGGAGGGTTTCCAAAACCTGCGCCCGAGTGGAGGCCTATGGTTCAGTGGATGAACTCAACACCGCCCTCGGCCTAGTCCGCGCCACCGCCAACAGTAACTTTGTGGGTACCCATGTTTTGACAATCCAGAAAGACCTTGTCGTCCTGATGGGAGAGTTGGCGACGCTTGACGAGGATTTACCGCGATACGTTCAGTCTGGCTTCTCCATTTTGACTTCTGATTATACCCAAAAGCTTGATGAATTGGTCGCAGAGATCGAGTCCCGAAAGGTTTCATTCAAAGGTTGGGCGACACCCGGCGCGAACCTCAATAGTGCAGCATTAGATTTAGCACGAACTGCCTGCCGCCGCTCCGAAAGACGGATTGCCTCGTTGCTGGAATCCGGGGCAATCAAAAATCACCAAATCCTCGTGTATCTCAATCGACTTTCGGATGCGTTGTGGTTACTGGCTCGTTGGGTTGAAACCGAATACGAGAAACCGGCAAGTTCAAGCTAACTCCTCTCCTCTTGGGTTCCATTATTCCTCGGTAGGCCTAAGTGCGAATCTAGCTTGTTCTCGAAGCTTGTGTTCTATGAGTTTCTACTTAATTTTAGGGGATGAAACTTTCCATCCGATCTATTCCATGGTGGCTGACATCTGTTGCTTGGATGGCCTCATGGGTGGGAAGTTGGGGTGCGTCACAGACCCACATTGATTTCAACCGAGAGATCCGCCCGATTCTTTCCGAGCATTGTTACGCCTGTCACGGTCCGGACGAAGGGAAACGCAAGGCCGGCTTGCGGTTGGATGTGGAGCAGGAGGCATTCAAATCGTTGAAGTCGGGAGAACGTGCAATCGTGGCAGGGTATCCTTCAAAAAGTGCATTGGTTTCGCGTATCAACTCGAGCGATCCAGATGAAAAAATGCCGCCTGCAGAACACGGAAAACCCCTTTCTCCAGCGCAGTCGAAAGTGCTTGTCCAGTGGATAACCGAAGGGGCGAAGTGGCAGAAGCACTGGGCGTTTATCCCTCCTGAACGGAGTTCACTCCCTCAGGTAAAACAAAAGACTTGGCCTCGCAATCCTATCGACACATTCGTGCTTAAACGCCTCGAGGCGGGAGGATTTAAGCCTAATCCCGAGGCCCAAAAAACTGATCTGCTCCGCCGCGTCACGTTCGACCTAACCGGGCTCCCCCCCACAATCGAGGAGGTGGACGCATTCATCGCTGATACTTCTGAGATTGCCTACGAGAAGGTAGTGGACCGGTTGATGATGTCTCAGCATTTTGGAGAGCGTATGGCGCAACACTGGCTCGATCTTGCGCGATATGCGGACACAAGCGGCTATCATTTCGATGGGGTCAGGTTCATGTGGCTGTGGCGAGATTGGGTAATCCGCTCGTTTAACGAGAACAAACCTTTCGACGAATTTACGATTGAGCAATTAGCGGGCGATCTTCTTCCCAACCCCACGCAGAACCAAAAAATCGCTACAGGTTTTGTGCGAAACAACATGACCAACGACGAGGGAGGCGCAGACCCTCAGGAGTATCTGAACAAGTATGTGACCGATCGCGTCACGACGTTGGGCTCGGTTTGGCTGGGGATGACAGTCGGTTGTGCAGAGTGCCATGATCACAAATACGATCCGATCAAGACCAAGGAGTTTTACCAATTTTATTCCTTTTTCCATAACGTGCCCGAGAAAGGATTGGATCGAATCCGAACCGACAACCCTCCGCCACGCCTTGCGGTTCCTTCCCCAGAACAAGCAACCAAATTTGTGGAAGCCGAATTGAATCTCAAGGATTCCGAGAAAACGTTGCAGGATAAAAACAATGAACTCGGAGAGGTCCAAGAAGGATGGGAACGCGAACTCACGGAGCATCCTCCTAAAAAAACAGAACTCAACGGACTGTTAGGGGAACTGACTCTCAATGATTCCAAGGCTTTCGTGTCACCGCTCAAGAGCACCGAAGTCCGCCAAGCCTCAACTAACGCCCTTAAATTTGTCGATGGTAGGCTCGGGCGCGCCTTGCAATTGGACGGAACCAACCATCTAGAGGTTGATGTGAACCCCGGATTGGATCGCACCAACGCTTTCAGTTATGGGGCTTGGGTCAACCTACAATCCCCGAATGGAACAATTTTCTCTAAAATGCAGTCCGAACCTAGTTTCCGAGGATTTGACCTTATCGCGGGTGAAGGTCGCCTCAATGTTCACCTCGTCAATACTTGGCCTGACAATGCGATTAAAGTTCGCACGAAGGATGCTCTGCCTCAAAACCAATGGTCGCATGTGTTGGTCACTTACGATGGTTCATCCAAAGCCAGCGGGATTCGACTTTTTATCAATGGACGATCACGGGATCTCGAGACGGAGAAGGACACCCTCAACGCGTCGATTACTAATTCCGAACCACTCCGCATCGGTGCACGTCACGCAAAATCCGATTTCACAGGTCTGATTAGCCATGTTCGGTTATTTGATCACGCTAGTTCGATCGCGGAAGTTCGAACCCTTGCATTGGAAGGCTATTGGCCGCTGATCAGCAAATCTCGGGGCAAAAGAACCGACCCAGAGCGAGCGGAGATAGCGCGTTTCTATAAGGAAGTTTTTGCATTCGATTTGATGCGGGCCGAATCTGCGTTAGCAACCGCGAAACGTGAGCGAGATGCGATCTTTGCCGCGATCCCAACGACAATGATCATGGAGGAAATGAATCCACCTCGTGAGACTTTCGTGTTGGTGAGAGGAGATTTCCGAACCAAGGGTGAAAAAGTTTCCCCCTCAACTCCGGCGTTTTTACCCCCTCTACCTGCCGGCCCAACCAATCGCCTGAGCCTTGCTCGCTGGTTAGTAACGCGCGAACACCCGCTCACAGCCCGGGTTGCGGTGAACCGTTTTTGGGCAACATTTTTCGGCACAGGTCTCGTCAAAACGGTGAATGATTTTGGTTCCCAAGGTGAATGGCCAAGCCATCCCGAGTTGCTGGATTGGTTGGCAACACAACTCCGCGATGGCGGCTCGATCGATCTGAGTCAAAGCAAACGCCCGCGTTCCAAACAAGACATCGCCCGCTCTTGGGACGTCAAAGCTCTCGTTAGATTGATGGTAACGAGTGCCACATACCGACAATCGGGTGCTGTGACGCCCGAGAAAATGGACAGGGATCCTTTCAACCGCCTCATGACTCGTGGGCCTCATTTGCGGCTAGATGCGGAATTCATTCGTGACAACGCCCTCGCCGTCTCGGGTTTACTCAACAAAAAAATCGGTGGGCCCAGCGTCAAACCTTACCAACCTTCAGGCATATGGGACGGGGTGGATGCAACCTATACACAGGACCACGGCGAAACCATTTACCGACGCGGGATGTATGTTTTCTGGCGACGCTCCGCGCATTATCCATCGTTTGCGACGTTCGACGCACCTAATCGCGAAGTGTGCACATTCATTCGTCAACGAACACAGACACCTCTGCAATCGTTGGTGATGATGAATGATCCGGTTTACATCGAGGCCGCTCGCGGTTTAGCTCAACGCGTCCTCGCCGAGGAACCGACGGACCCACAAAAAAGGTTGATCAAAGCCTTTAGGCACACCTTGGGACGTGTGCCAGCGGCAACTGAGATCGAGATTCTTCAAAAGACCTTTGAGGAACAACGTGCCAATTTCCAACAAGATCCGAAAGCTGCTGAAGCATTCCTCAAGGTCGGTGAATTGAAACTTCCTGAAAAAATTGAACCTGTCGATTTCGCCGCTCTTGCCGCTACTGCCAGCGTGCTTTTGAACCTAAACGAGACCATCACAAAATAACATCCCTTCCATGAATCTCGATCCAGAAATCCAGCGAATCCTCTCGCGTAGAGCCTTTTTAACGCGCAGCACAACAGGTCTCGGAACCATCGCACTCGGGTCGATCCTTCGGACCCAGCAGGCTCAAGCGGCACCAGGATCAACGAAACCTTTGGGCGCACTGAAAGCACTTCACTTTGCACCCAAAGCCAAGCGCGTCATTTATCTTTTCCAATCTGGAGCTCCTTCCCACCTCGACTTGTTCGACGGCAAATCGAAGCTCCGCGACATGACAGGGGAGGAGCTTCCACCGAGCGTGCGAATGGGGCAACGAATCACTGGAATGACCGCTGGCCAAACCGTGCTCAAATGCGTGGGACCAGCCTTCGAATTCAAACGCTATGGAAAATCAGGCGTTGAGTTGAGTTCGATGCTTCCTCATACCGGTTCGATTGTTGATGAAATCGCATTGATCCGTTCAATGCACACCGACCCCATCAACCACGATCCGGCGGTAACCTTTTTCGGGACTGGAAATCAGCAACCGGGTCGTCCCACGATGGGTGCGTGGTTGGCGTATGGGTTGGGGACGGCTAACGAAAATCTACCAGCCTACGTGGTGCTCACGAGTGGCAGCGGTGGGCAAGCTTTGCAATCCCGTTATTGGGGCAACGGATTTCTTTCGGCCAATTTCCAAGGCGTCCAATTAAGGAATCAAGGAGACCCTGTGCTCTACGTTTCCAATCCGCCTGGCCTCAGCACGAAAGCCCGCCGTCAGATGCTCGATTCGATGCAGGCACTGAACAAACGGCAACTCGGCGTTTTTGGCCAACCTGACATCGCAACTCACATCGACAACTACGAGCTCGCATTCCGCATGCAAACCAGTGTGCCGGAGCTGATGGATATTTCCAAAGAGCCGAAGGCTGTTTTGGAGATGTATGGCGCGGAGCCCGGTAAGGCCTCCTATGCCAACAATTGTCTCCTCGCCCGGCGGTTGACGGAGAGCGGGGTTCGATTCGTTCAATTATGTCACCGAGACTGGGATCATCACGGCGGTTTACCCGATGGCATAAAAGCTCAAACAAAAAATACGGACCAAGGAAGTGCCGCTCTGATTAAAGATCTGAAACAACGTGGATTGCTGGACGAAACTCTTGTCATCTGGGGCGGGGAGTTCGGTCGAACGGCATACAGCCAAGGCGAGATTTCCAAAACCAATTTCGGACGCGATCATCATCCAAGGTGCTACTCAATTTGGATGGCGGGTGGCGGCATCAAACCCGGGCTGGTTCTTGGTGAAACTGATGACTTTGGCTATAACATCGTTAAAGATCCCGTGAACGTTCACGATCTCCATGCGACCATGCTTCACCTCCTCGGCATTGATCATAAACAGTTCACTTATCGATCCGAAGGCCGAGACTACCGACTCACCGATATTAGCGGAGAACTCGTGAAACCATTGATGGCTCAAACTTGACGGGTTTCCATCAAGACCTAGGCCATTTCTCGCCCCTGTATCTTTTGATACACGGTTGATCCGACGATCAAAGCGATCTTTGTGCTATCCGACGACGGCATTTTCCAGGCCGCGATCAGATCAGTATAGGTTTGGATCCAACCGAACCCTCGCCGACTTTTGCCGCCCCAAAAAAGTCTCAAACTCCACTTTTTTTCAAAAAAACGCAGAGACCTTGTAAGGATCCGTCTCTGCCCCAGTTATTATAAGTGTAGGGACAAGACGGCCAAGGCGTTATTTGACGCGAAGCCTGTCTGGCTACGATCGAAACGAAAACTGTCAAGAGAACAAGCCAATTGCCTAGCTATGAACACTTTATGCGTCGCATCTTCCTTTGGGGTAAACACCCAAGACCAAGCAGTTGAGAAGAAGTTTTCGAGATTCAAAAATCATTGGGCTGTTTTTATCTCTGGGTTTTTGGTGCTGCTTGTGCAGACCGCGACTGCACAGGGTCAACCGGAAATCACTAGTCCATCCATCGCCTCGGCAACAGTGGGTCAGTCGTTCACATACGCCATTACCACTCCCACCTCATTCGCCGCTACAGGTCTCCCTCCGGGTCTCACTCTCAACACAAACACTGGGGGGATCTCCGGCATCCCTACCACGACAGGCACATATACCGTCGCACTATCCGCTAGCAACGCGAGTGGCACAGGGACTAAGACACTCACTTTGACAATAAAGTCGTTAGACTCGATTCCACCCAAAGTAGTAATTACCACGCCAACGGCAAATACTCGGACTACCTCATCACCGCTAACCATTACTGGCACTGCGACCGACAATCTTTCCGTCGCGGCGGTGGAATATAGAATAGAGACCACATCAGGAACGAATGCCTACGCGGCAGCGGCAGGTACGACCGCGTGGAGCACCGCTGTGCCGATAGCTCCCGGGGCTTCCACAATCCGAGTCCGGGCACGTGATGCGAGTGGCAATCTGTCACCTGAAGTTACTCGTGTTTTTTACTATGACATCGCGAAACCAATCTCCGTGACGGTGATCGGATCAGGAATAGTGACACCAAATCTGAACACGTCGAACCTAGTGGTTGGGAAGACCTATTCGATGACTGCGACAGTGCAGAAAGGCACTACGTTTGATGGTTGGACGGGTTACGGCACGACCCCGAATAAATCGGCAACCCTCTCCTTCGTGATGAGCGAGAACCTGTCATTGACGGCCAAATTTGTGGATCTAGCTAAACCAACCGTGGTGATCGCGACGCCAGTGGCGAATACTCGGACAACGACCTTACCCCTAACGATTTCAGGAACTGCGACCGACAACCTTTCTGTGTCGGCTGTGGAGTATCGAATCGAAAACGCGTCGGGAACCAATGCCTACACGGCAGCCGCAGGTACGACCGCGTGGACGATTGCGGTGCCATTGGCTCCAGGGGCTTCCACGATTCGAGTCCAAGCTCGTGATGCGAGTGGAAATCTTTCACCCGAAGTTTCTCGCGTGTTTTATTATGATATCGCGAAACCGCTCGCCGTGACTGTGATTGGATCCGGATTAGTGACGCCGAATCTGAACACATCGAATCTGGTGGTTGGGAAGACCTATTCGATGACGGCGACCGTGCAGAAAGGCACTACGTTTGATGGATGGACGGGTTATGGCGCGACCCCGAATAAATCGGCAACCCTTTCCTTTGTAATGAGCGAAAACCTTTCGTTGACGGCCAAGTTTGTGGATCTGGCGAAGCCCTCTGTGGTAATCACGACGCCAGCGGCGAATACTCGAACCACATCGTTGCCTCTGACTATTACTGGAACTGCGACCGACAATCTTTCCGTCTCGGCGGTGGAATACCGAATCGAGAACGCTTCGGGAACGAATGCCTACGCGACTGCAGCGGGGACAACGGCATGGAGCATCGCAGTGCCTTTGACGCCGGGGGCTTCCACGATTCGCGTCCGTGCCCGCGATGCGAGTGGCAATCTTTCATCAGATGTCACCCGCGTGTTTTATTTCGACGTAGTGCAACCGCTTGACCTCTGGGTAACCGGATCCGGAACTGTGGCTCCCAACCTGAATTCTTCCAACTTAGTGGTTGGAAGAACTTATTCGATGACGGCGACACCAGCAGCAGGGTTTCGTTTCGATGGGTGGAGTGAGCTCGAGTGCATGTGGGACATTTGTATTGGGACAAACAAAAACGTGCTTACTTTTGCAATGCCAAATCGACCAGTATATTTGGAGGCTCGGTTTGTGGATAGTGCTCCACCCACAGTGGTTATTACCACCCCCGTGAACAATGCGATCATCACAACCCTAGGAGTTCTAGTCAAAGGGACCGCCAGCGATAACCAGAGTGTTTCGAAAGTGTTTGTGAGAGTTGATCAGGGGGAATGGGTGGAGGCTGATGGAACGACTTCGTGGGCGTTTTGGTTAGATGTCGTGGGGAACCAAACCTTATCTGTTTACGCGGTAGATTCCTCAGGCAATGAGTCTGCGGTAAAAACAATGACGATCCGGGTTCCAAGTGTTCCGGATTACAGCGGAATCTATTTTGGGACGCTGTCGGGGGACTACGGCGAGCGGGGGTTGGTCGGAGTATTAGTCACAAAAGATCAAAAAGCGGTTGTATTGATTGGCGATGACACCTCAGAGCAAGAGTTCGGAGGCTTTTTACTAAAACCACTGCCTTTAGGGACGGACGGAAAAACCTCATTGACGATTGCCGGAGTTAAAATAGCAGGAGCTTTTACCAGCAGTGGTTTTACTATCACGATCGATGCAGACGGAGACGGAGTACGCATGTCTGGATCCAAGAAAGCGGCGACGGGCAACCACGCGACTCTTGCCGGACTTTACATGGGTTCCTACGAGCACTCTCAAGATGAAGGCGCGTTTTTCGGATTAGTTGCAGCCGATGGGAAGACCCAAGTATTTTTTCAAAGCACCGAAGGTTACAGCTGGGGTGATATCTCTGGTGGTGCGGTGCTGGGCAGCATCGATAACCAAAGGCAGTTTAGAGTTACTTTCAACCAGGCAACCCTCACCGGCACAGTCAAATCTAAGGCATCCGTTGATCCTCGGACGTTGTCTTTTCCTTCAACAATTCCTTACTCTAGCTTAATCAACGAGTACATATTTGGTACTCAGGAATGGCTCATTCCTGGAGAATCTATTATCCTTGGGTCTGAGTTCTGGTTAGTAGGCGGAATTGCTAAACCAAGCCAGAATTACGCTGGTTCCCTGCTCTCACAGGTGTTCGATTTAATCAGTGGTTGGGGGATGGCACCTGTTTATGAACCATTTTCTGGTACGACAGCAGCTGCATTGATGGACTTCGCTGAGCTTGAAAACTCCCTTACAACTTTACAATCCGCTTCAGTTCAAAATATGGCACCAACGGAGGGACGGATCCTCAGGATTGAAGCGAGGGATGCTGGTTTTGGGTTCGTGTTCTCCACTCAAATTGGACGGACTTATCGCGTCCAATCCTCCTCAGATCTCGTGAATTGGATCGATGTGACCAGTGCTATTCTTGGCACCGAAGCTGAATACGAATTCAGTGATTCAAGAACTGAGGAAATCCAACGTTTCTATCGTGTGGTCACTGAATAGTCCAAGCCTAGACAATCGCCATGTTCACAAGATGTTCGATTCCCAAGCCCTAGCGCTAAACTTCCAATCTGAATAGTTTTCACACGACACTGAGGCCATTTCTCCTTTTCCTGTTCGGGAAACACTGGTAAAGAGTGGTTATGGGTTCACCCTACAACGTTGGCTTTCTTGGAGCAGGGCGGATGGCGTCGGCGTTGGCCGGCGGTTTTTTACGAGCAGGTCTGACTACTCCCGAGCGATTGTTTGCAAGCGATGTCCATGAAGCGGCGCGTGCAAACTTTTCGAAAACTCTCAGCGGGGTGGTGACAGGAGACAACCTGCAGGTTGTTCAGGCTTCAGACATCCTGATCCTCGCGGTCAAACCCAACCAGATCGAGAGCTTGCTCACGGAGATCGCCCCGGCACTCCGCCCGACGCATCTGCTGATTTCGATCGCCGCCGGGATCACCTTGGCAAGGATGGAGGCCGTCCTACCTGCTCAAACGCGATTAGTGCGCGTGATGCCGAACACCCCTGCTCTCGTAGGAGCTTCGGCTTCGGGTTATGCGTTGAATCATGCTGCAACGGTTCAGGATGCTGCGTTAGCTCAACAACTCTTAGGTGCAGTAGGGTTGGCATTCCAAGTGAAGGAATCGCTCATCGATGCGGTCACTGGATTGAGCGGTAGCGGTCCTGCATACGCTTATTTGATGATCGAGTCCCTGAGCGACGGCGGCGTGGCAGCTGGCCTCCCACGCGAGGTCGCGACTCAACTTGCGGCTCAGACATTGCTGGGTGCCGCCAAAATGGTTCTTGAGACGGGTCAACACCCCGGCGCGTTGAAGGACGCGGTCACCAGTCCCGGCGGAACAACGATTGAAGGGATTCACGAGTTGGAGAAAGGTGGTTTGCGAGCTGCGTTGATCAATGCCGTCAGAGCTTCTGCTGAGAAATCGAATCGACTCGGCCAAGGATAGTATGGCGTTTCCCTCCCCAACAGAAAAACAGGCCAAAATCCTCTGGCTTTCCCTCACCCTGTTGGCGGTAGCGGTTCTGCTGGCTCTGGTGGTTGCATTTGCTTGGTTGCTTGGATGGGTGCTGCGGGAGCTTTCCTCCGTTTTATTTCCACTCGCCATCGCAGGGATCATCGCCTACTTGCTGGATCCCGTAGTCGATTTTCTGGAGCGGAAGCGAATGAATCGAACTTGGGCTATCATGACCGTTTTCCTTTTCGGTCTGATTCTGGTCGGTTTAGCGGTGGGGTTGGTAGTTCCAAAACTCGTCGTGGAAACTCAACAACTCATGACTCGCGCACCAGACGATGCCCAAACTGCAGTCAAATGGGCTCAGGATTGGTTGCAACGGAGCACCCTCGGAGCTAGAGCGAAGGAAGCTTTCCAGTCGGATTTTGGAAGTGATATCGCGGGGTGGTTACAAAAAGCCCTCCCGGTGATCTCGGAGTGGATAATCAAACAGATGAACCGATTTGCTTCATGGATCGGCTTGTTTGTGGGGCTCAGTTTAGTTCCAGTTTATTTGTTCTATTTCCTGAAGGAAAAAAGCGGGATTTCGAAACAATGGACTGATTATTTGCCCGTGCAGGACTCGTGGCTCAAGGATGAGCTAGTTTTTGTCCTCCGTGCGATCAACGATTATCTCATCGTTTTCTTCAGGGCACAATTCCTCGTAGCCATGTCCGATGGTGTCTTGCTGATGATCGGCTTTTCTATCGTTGGTCTCAACTACGCTATTCTCCTTGGATTGGTTGCAGGGTTGCTGAGCATCATCCCCTATCTAGGAATCACGCTGAGCCTGATACCTACCGTAATTCTCGCCGCCGTACAGTTCCAAGATTGGCAGCACCCAGCAGGGATCGCTGCTGTTTTTATTGTTGTTCACTTACTCGAGGGCTATGTCATCGCACCGAAAATTATGGGTGAACGAGTGGGACTTCACCCATTGACGATCATCATTGCGGTGATGGTGGGTATCGAATTGATGGGAGGAGTTTTGGGTGGACTATTGGCGATTCCTCTCACGGCAGCATTGCGAGTGGTCATGTTCCGATATGTCTGGCGACATCGAAACACGTCCGGGTTGGAATCCCTCCCGCAAAGCCCCAGTTAACCTTCGTTTGAATTGTCCCCCGCCCAGATCACTTTGGTGTGGGTGTGCGGATTTGCTAGCTTGATTGGCTCGACCACAAGGGTATCAACGATGTCCGCCAATTTCCTTGTTTCGAGTTTCATCTCTGGCTTCGTTTCCATCGCAGCCGTATATCCCGAAAGATGGATCACACCGTGATTTGCGATTCCTTCCAATTCGAGATGACCTGAAACACGAGTTCGCTTGCCCGCAGGGAACATACGGACATGCGGCTTGATGGAGACCTTGGAGGTTGGCATCAACGAACCCTCCGTCAACATTGCCTTAAATTCCTCAAGAGTCAGTGCTAGATCCTCTACAGGAGCCACCGGACGTTCCTCAACACCATAAGTAGCGGCATTAAATGATGAAATCGACGGCTTCATTAACGGGAAGAAAATGACGTCATCGATATTCTCCTGCTCCGTAAAAATCATTGCCATGCGTTCCAACCCGGGCCCAATTCCTGTCGTTGGTGGGAGTCCGTATTCCAGTGCTTCTATAAAATCCAAATCAAGTGCGTGGAATTCACCGCTGTCGCGCTCCTCAGGCCGATAACGTTTTTTCCAAGTAGCGAACAAACTTACTGGATCATTTTGTTCCGACCAATTGTCGCCACATTCCATCCCGGCGATAAAAATCTCGAACCGTTCGACAAATCGAGGATCCGAAGCCATGGGTTTGGCCAACGGTGATATTTCGATCGGGTGTCCGTAAACAAGAGTCGGCTCGATCAAGGAAGGCTCCACTGCCACCTCGAAGGCCCTTACCATGGATTCACCGATCGTTGCAGGCCATTCCGCCTCATCAACCTCCAGCCGACGCAACACATCGTGCGCCTCAGCGACGGTTGCGAGCGTGCGGAAATCCACACCGGTTTTCTCAAGCACAGTATCCGCCATGGCCAACCGTTTCCAAGGGAGTGCGAAATCGATGGTGTGTCCACGCACGTTGAACTGAGTTTTCCCGAATGCGGTGGTCGCAATAAAACGGAACATGTCCTCGATCAGGTTCATGTTATACTCGTAGTTCTCGTAGGCCGTCATGGTTTCCACCATGGAGAACTCAGGATGGTGGCTACGATCGATCCCCTCATTTCGGAAATATCGACCAATTGTATAAACTTTGTCGTAACCCGCAGTGACAAGCCGTTTCAGATAAAGCTCGTGCGAGATGGCGAGATACATATCACACCCGAGTGCGTTGACATGCGTCTTAAATGGCTTGGCGGTTCCACCCCCATATTGAGGTTGAATCGCTGGAGTCGTGAATTCCATGAAGCCACGCCCGTTGAGATATGTGCGAATCGCTGCGACCATCCTCGTGATCGACGCGAATCGCTCTTGATGTTCTGGTGTCAGAATGACATCCAGATAGCGTTTTCTCAAAATCGTTTCCCGATCCTTCAAACCGGCCCATTGGTCAGGCAGCGGCCGCAAAGCCTTGGTCAGCAAACGAAACCCGTCCACCATCAACGAGATTTCTCCGCGCTCTGTGCGCATCACCGTTCCGGTTGCCTCAACAATGTCTCCGAGGTCCACATTTCCGATCTCTGCAAACCCGAGACAACCTGTGGTAGGATCCGTGGGTTTAACCTTTTGTTTACGGAAAAAAAACTGGAGCCGGCCAGTCTGGTCTTGCACGTGTGCAAATGCGAGTGCTCCCTGTTTCCGGAACGACATGAGCCTTCCGGCGACAGTGACTTCCTGCCCTTCCAATTCACCGAATTGATCGATGATTGCTTTGCTATAATGCGTCCGCTTGCTCGTAGCCGGATAAGGGCTTAACCCGAGTTGACGCATGGCATCAGCTTTCCCGATCCGGATATTTCGTATTTCAGTTAAAGGATTTGTGGCCACAATTATTTCCAGTCCAAAGTTCCAAACTCGACCTAGCAGCTTAGTCCGAATCTAAGGGAGCGTGGAAGCAATTTTTGTTCGGGTGCAGAGGTTGCGCAGGAGCCTTGGGTGGAATATAATCGACACCCATTATGGCCGCCGTCAACACGGGTGTAGATCTGAGGAACCGGATTGCTGACTTACGCAAGGATCAGCGCAATCTGCATGCCTCGATCCATATTCTAGCGACCTATGCGATTTTGGCGTTACAGTTCTGGCTTCTATACCGTTTTCCATCCATACCGCTTTTTTTCCTGAGTTTCTTTGTTATCGGCTTCATGCAATACCGATTGGTTATGTCCACCCATGAAGCCACCCATAAAACACTGTTTTTTCCGGTTCGGTTGAATGAGTTTTTCGGAGTTTTTCACTCCGCGCTCCTCGGGATTTCATTTTTTAACTATCGCAAAACTCATCTCGAACATCACAAAAACCCACAAAGCATCGAAGAGGATATTGATTCCTATATTTATCGCCCGCTCCTCCAAACCAAACCCGGACTCCCCAGACTCTACTTGTTAGTTTTCGGGGTCTTGTTTGATGTGGCTGAGAAATTGAAACGCAAACTTTTCGGTGCCAAACGGGTGCATGAGAACGAAGTGAGCACCAAGAATGTTCACGGTTTCGGCCTTCAAATGCTGCCAATTCTCATTTGCCAAGGAGGCATGATCGCCTTTTTCACCCTCGTCCTTCAAGGGTGGATGTATATTCTCCTATGGATGATTCCCGTAGTGGTAGTTGCGCTTTCTTTGGACCGGATCCGAACATTTATCGAACACGGTTACCAATACATTTTTTCTGATCAATCTTGGCAGAGCTTTTCCCAAGCTCCGCAACGAACCGTGGATATCGATACGAATGGTTTTGAGCGGTTTTTATTCGCTCCGTTTGGTTTTGCCTATCACCAAGCCCACCATACCTACCTGACCGTTCCATTCTACAATCTTCCTCAGCTCGCGAACCTTTTGGAGGAACAACATAACCATTATCACCGCCGTGTCCGTGGATCTTACGTGGGCATCCTTGCAAAAATGATCTGGGCCTCTAAATGAACAATCAAACATCAGGTTCCAACGGCTCGTGTTTGATTTGCTCGTGTCCAGAATGGAATCTCGTGGTTCGTTCAGAGGATGTAGAATACCAATGCAAACCGGGCCCATTCGATGTGGTGGCCTGCAGGAACTGCCAGCATACTTACGTCCATCCGCTTCCAGCTTACGATCAGATTGCGTCCATCTACCCGAATACCTATTACACAGTAAACAAACGATCCCCGTTGTGGTTAGACGGCTGGTTCTACGAAAAGAAACTTGCCATCGACGCGAAAAAACTTCGTAACTCCCTGCGGGAGTTCAACATCCGCTCCATCGTGGACGTCGGGTCGGGCGAGGTCTCCCGATTGGCACATTTTCGTGACGCGTTCGGCCCAGAAACCGAAGCAATTGCTTTTGACCTCCAGTTCAGTGACAGCATCCGAACTGATGCCGAATCCTACAAAATCAAACTCGTTAACGGTAACGTCGAGACAGACGTGGCAACTTTACGAGATAATGGCCACGATTTGATCGTGATGAGGCAATTGATTGAACACCTAAGGGATCCTCGACTCGCGGTTAAAAATCTGGCAAAAAAACTCGCGCCGGGTGGGTTGATGATTATTGATACCCCGAACAGAGGTGGGTTGGATTACACCATTTTTCGCAAACAGCACTGGGGAGGTTATCACATTCCTCGCCACTTTCATTTGTTCACTCAACCATCCTTGGTTCAAATCATCGAAGATGCCGGCCTCACGATTCAACAAAAAGGGTATCTGCCCTCGATGGGTTTTTGGATCATCAGCCTGCGTAACAAATTAGGGTTGAACAGCATAGCGGCGGGTTCATCCTTTTGGGAGTTTTTGCGCTACAAAAACCTTCTGATCTCAGGGAGTTTCATTGCATTCGACACCTTGAGAATCAAACTAGGTTTCGAAACGTCGAACCAATTCGTCGTCGCACGGAAACCCTCTTAATTCTTTTGATCCGCGTTGGGGTGTTCGCGCTCACGCAACCAAGCGAAAATCACTGGGGTAACGATCAGGATATGCAACAGGCTGCTCACCATGCCACCGATGACAGGTGCTGCTAAGGGCTTCATGACTTCCGAGCCCGGACGCGTGGACCACATGATAGGCAAAAGGCTCGCCACGATGGTTGCTACCGTCATCACTTTCGGTCGCAGGCGAAGACGCGCTCCATTGATAACTGCTCCAACCAGTTCACTTTTCGTCAGGATCCCCTGCTCTTTCTGTTTGTTTTTTACGGCCTCCTCGAGGTAGATCACCATTACGACACCTGTTTGAATCGCGGTGCCGAACAAGGCGATGTAACCTACCCAAACCGCCACGCTGAAGGGATAACCGAGCGCCCATTGTAAGAATACCCCACCCGTAAGTGCAAATGGCACTGCCAAGATGACATGAGCTGCCTCCTTGAAGTTTCGATAAACGAGGTAAAGAAGTAAAAAAATCACGAAGAGGACGGTTGGCACCACTAAACTCAACGTCCGCTGTGCTCTGAGCTGGTTTTCGTATTCACCGCTGAATTCCACGGTCATGCCGTTTGGCAATGAAACTTCTTTTTTTACCCGTTCCATCACCTCAGTGACAAACCCACCGAGATCACGATCTTGGACGTTGGCCTGAACAAAGACCCGGAGCCGGCCGTTCTCGCTACTGATTTCACTCGGACCGAGAACTCTCTTGATTTTGGCAACGAGACTCAAAGGCACCGAGGTTTTGTCCGGTGTAGTGATGAGAATATCCCCCAACCTTTCGATGTCCTGACGCTCGTCGCGTTCCAATCGAACTTGAATGGGAATCCGTTGGCGACCTTCGATGGCAGTGGCGACGGTCTTCCCGCCGATCCCTGTTTCTACAGCTTCGAGAACTTGCTGAGCGCGTAAGCCGTAACGCGCCATCGCCACCCGATCAATTTCTATTTCCAGATAGGGTTTTCCTTGAACCCGAGACGGAGCTACTCCGGCGGCTCCTCGCACATCCCTTACCACACGCTCAACTTCGAACGCTTTTTGCTGAAGCTCATCGAGATTATCTCCAAAGATTTTCACCCCGAGTTGGGCTCGGATTCCGGTGCTGATCATCAGCACACGGTTTTCGATGGGTTGCAGAAAACCCGGCACATAGCCGGGGACAGTCGAGAGTTTGGAAGTGAGCTCTTGGATTAACCCGTCCCGTGTCAACCCGGGTCGCCATTCGTTCTCCGGCTTGAGGACGATCGTGGTTTCGATCATCTCAACGGGTGCAGGGTCGGTGGCGGTTTCTGCTCGACCGAGTTTACCCGCTGCCGAGACGACCTCGGGGGTTGATTTGATTACCTTATCCTGCCATGACATGATCCTTTTGACCTCAGTCAAGGAGGTGCTTGGGAGGAGAACTGGCATGAAAAGCAGTGATCCCTCGTTCAGCGGAGGCATGAATTCTGTACCCAACCCGGCAGTCGCGGAAGCAAGCCTCTTCCAGTGGTGTTGAGTTAACCAATGCTGAGCCGTTTTTGGTAAACCAAACGCTAAAATGCAGGCGGCCACCAACATCCCAGCAGCCCCTGCGAGCACAGTTTTTCTATGACGAAGTGCCCAACCGAGCACAGGGTCATAAACCGTCAATAAAAAGCGCATCAACCGATTGTCTGTCTCGGAGTGGAATGGCCCCCGCACGAATGTTGCACAGAGCACTGGGACGATCGTCATCGCCAAAACCGTGGAACCGATCATCGCGAATGTCTTTGTGAACGCCAAGGGATGAAACAGCTTTCCCTCCTGACCCGACAGGGCGAATACCGGAATGAACGCGAGGATAATGATCATCATCGCAAAAAAGATGGGACGGCCTACTTGGGTGGAAGCCTCCAGTGTCACGTTCCATGTCTCAGCCGCCGTGAGCCGCGATCCTTTGATTCCCTCGGCCCGCTCGCAATGGCGGATGACGTTTTCCGTAATGACGATGGCCGCGTCAACAAGGACACCAATCGCAATGGCAATGCCGCTCAATGACATAATATTGGAGCTGATGCCGAACTGCCTCATGAGGATGAAGGAGACCAAAATCGAGATCGGCAGAGGCAAGGTCACAATGAGGATGCTACGAAAATGCCACAAGAACAGGATGTGCGCTAAGGTCACGAGGATAATCTCCTCTAGCAAAGCGTGCTTAAGGGTGTCGATGGTGCGACCGATCAAGTCGCTCCGATCGTAAAATGATCGAATCGTAATTCCAGGGGGCAAGCTGGGAGTGATTTGAGCGATACGCTGTTTGACAGCCCGGATAACCTCCATCGCATTTTGCCCGGTTCGCATCACCACGGTTCCTCCTACCACTTCTTGCCCATCGACATCCAACGCCCCTCGTCGGAAATCCCCTCCGAATTGCAAAGTAGCAAGCTCTTTAAGGTAAATCGGGATTCCGTTCCTCGTTACCACGACGATCGATTCCAAGTCGGCGAGGGACTTCACCAACCCAACCCCCCGCACCACAAACTCAAGCCCGTTTTCTTCGACTACTTTTCCACCCACGTTGAGATTGCTTTCGGAAATGGCGGCCATGACCTCTCCCAATGAAACCTGTGCGGCCCGCATTTTTGAGGAAGAAACTTCGATCTGATATTGGCGCACGAATCCGCCAACGCTCCCGACCTCTGCCACGCCCGGGACTGAATTGAGTTGGTAGCGGACAAACCAATCTTGTAACGATCGAAGTTCGCCAAGGTCATAGCCTTTCTGAGTGGCGCGCTCAGGGTCAACATGCAGATAATACTGATAAACCCAACCTAAACCGGTCGCATCCGGACCGAGCCGAGGTAACACTCCACTCGGCAAGATATCTCCTAAATAGCTGAGTCGTTCCAAAATCCGAGTGCGAGCAAAGTAGTTGTCCAAGCCGTCCTGAAAAACGACGGTTACCAATGAAAAACCGAACATTGAAGTCCCTCGCACTGCCCGAACCCCCGCAAGACCTTGCAGGTTTGCTGAGAGCGGATGAGTGACCTGATCCTCAACCTCCTGAGGGCTTCTCCCCACCCAATCTGCAAAAACAATCACCTGGTTTTCACTCAGGTCAGGGATCGCATCCACGGGTGTACGCCAAAGGGCACGCAATCCTAACCCAACGAGCAGGAGCGTCGTGCAGACGACTAAGAACCGGTTTTTGAGCGACCACAGGATCAAACTTGGAATCATGGGTGTTGATGGACGAGGTTCGTTGAGGATCGCCCAGATTGGACGATCTGGGACTGAGCATCGATCAAAAGATTGCCTTCGGTAACCACGTGGTCTCCTTCGGATAAACCTTGAATTACTTCGTAACCATTATCCCCCGTTCGACCTAGGGTCACGACACGTCGTTCGTAGGCATTTCCTCCCGCTTCGACATAGACAATCGCATCATTGGCAGGTCGCAGCACCGCGGAACGCGGAATGACCAATACATTTTCTAGGCGCGTTAGAACCTCGGCCTGAGCGTAACTCTTATGCAACAGAAGGCGCCGGGTAACTGAATTCGGTGGACCCAAAGGATTCTCCACCTCGATGCGCACGCGGCCACTGCGGGTCATTTCGTCTAGGGTGGGATTAACAAAAGTTAATCGACCGGGGAATTTTCGCCCTGGTACACTTGGAGTGGTGACTGTGACTTCCAAATTAGTTCCAAGCCACGGCAAATCCTGATCGTAAAAAACGGCTTGGAACCACAAGGTCGTCAAATCACCTAGTTCAAAAAGTTTGTCACCTTCCTTGATATAGGCACCTGCGAAGACAAACTTATTCACGATGGTTCCAGCTAGAGGCGCGACGATGGCACTGGTGCTGGCGGATGCGGACTTATTGGGTAGCATCGCAATCTGATGATCGGTCAAACCCAGCCGCTTTAGCCTAATTCGGGCTGAGTCCACGAGGAACGATTTGTCGGAACCCGTCACGGAGTTTTTGGATTCCAAGAGCGACACATACTCGCGTTCAGCAGAGAGAATCGTTGGGCTATAAATCTCAGCCAAGGGTGCTCCCGCTTCGACTTCAGCACCGACATGGGTGAAATGAAGAGCCTCGACTCGCCCGTCGACATAGGCAGAAAGAATCCGATGTTTCGACTCGTCGTCTTCCAAAACACCCGTGAAACGAAAATTACGAAGGAGAGTTTTACGTTCGACGGGTTCGACTCGAAGATTGAGTGCCGTCACCGTGTTGGATCCCAAAGCCACGATGTTCATGTCCGCATCGAACCCCGCACTGCCTTCGGTAACCGGCATCAGCTTCATTCCACAGATCGTGCAGTTGCCCGGCTTATCGGAACGGATCCAAGGATGCATTGGGCTTTGATAAAACGAAATCTTCCGGCCGGAGTTGGCAGGGTTCGTCGGCTGATCCCTAGGGACTCTTTGAAACGAACCCGGCGCGGCATCGTTGGCGAACCAACCCAGCAGAATCCCAATGGCCAAGGCACCACCGATTAGGAGAGAGTTTTTTTGATTCATCATTGATCCTGAGAAATATTCGGCAACTACAGTTTGATTCCTTACTAATCCAACATTTCCAACCGCTCAAAATCTCCAAGGCCACAACATAGCACGAGCTCGGTCATCGCCTCCCATTGCATCGCCAGTGCTCTAATCATCATGATACGTCCCTCCACCACTAGACGACGGGCCTCCATCACTTCAGCGAGCAATTCTCGGTTGGTCTGATAACCGGCCTGAGTGCTTCTAAGTGCTAATTCTGCGTTGGGGATAATCTGGTCACGAAAGGTCTCAACCTCTCGGCGCGCATTCTCGATTCGCAACGTCAGCAGTCGGATCTCTTCTCGGACTTCGAGAGTCGCCGCGTCTAAGTCGTGAGTGGCCGCCTCCACTTCTGCTTTCTCGCGCTGGACATCTTGGCCATAATGGGTTTGGTTGAACCAAGGCAGCGTGAATTTCATGAAGACGGTTCCTTCACGCAAATCTCCTCTGCCTGTGTAGGCCCGCCCCTCCAATCCTAAACTGACATCTGGCAACCGCTGTTTGTTGGCGAGATCCACCCGAAGATTCGAAGTCAAGATTTGGTGACGCAACCGCTTCAGCTTGGGTTCGTAACGGACCGCCATTTCAACCAAACGATCCGTGTAAGGAACTTTCGGAGTTTTCTGCGGAAGGGTCAACGGATCCCATCCGCTCT
>SXGS01509674.1_pt1 | contig 25780 bp, 22 predicted proteins | sample 3174681 | NCBI WGS metagenome assembly SXGS01 (sample SAMN11356861, study PRJNA531348) | freshwater metagenome | isolation source: freshwater sample F1-80 | place: China: Fuxian Lake, Yuxi | collected 2017-12-25 | reverse complement strand
TCCGAAGTGTCGGCCCTCCTGGGTCGTATGCCGAGCGCCGTCGGTTATCAGCCGACTCTTGCCACGGAGATGGGCGAGTTGCAGGAACGGATTACCTCGACGAGCCGGGGCGCCATCACGTCGGTGCAAGCCGTCTACGTCCCCGCCGATGATCCGACCGACCCGGCCCCCGCCAACGCCTTCCAGCACCTCGACGCGTTCATCTATCTCGAACGCAAGATTTCCGAGAAGGGCATCTATCCCGCGGTCGATCCGCTGGCGTCGTCGAGCCGAATTCTCGACCCGCAGGTACTCGGCGATCGGCACTACGCCATCGCCCGTCGGGTGCAGCAGATTTTGCAGCGCTACCGCGAGCTTCAAGACATCATCGCCATCCTCGGCGTCGAGGAATTGTCCGAAGAGGACAAGAAGGTCGTGCAGCGTGCGCGCCGCATCGAGAAGTTCCTGTCACAGCCGTTCATCGTCGCGGAGGCGTTCACCGGCAAGGCGGGCAAGGTGACGCCGCTGGCCGAGACGATCCGCAGCTTCGAGGAGTTGTGCGACGGCAAGCATGACGACTTGCCGGAGGCGGCGTTCATGTACGTCGGCGGCATCGATGAGGCGGTGGAGCAGGCGAAGAAGATTCAAGGGTAAATGACGTTTAGCTCCGCGTCGTAGACGCGGGTGGGCGAGGCCGACAACTGGGTGCGGCGTCACAAACGAGGTATCCGATGGCCGAGTCGTTGAAATGCGTCGTCGTCACCCCCGAGAAAGCCGTCCTCGACGAGCCTGCCGATTTCGTCGTCGTACCGATGGTTGACGGCGAACTGGGCGTCGCCAAGGATCGTCTGCCCATGATCGGCCGGCTCGGTTTCGGCGAGCTGCGCGTCGTCAAGGGCAATCAAACACTGAGCTATTACCTGGACGGCGGCTTCGTGCAGATCCGCGCCAACGTGGTCACGGTGCTGACCTCGAAGGCTATCCTGGCCAAGGACATCAAGACCGCGGCCGCTCAGGAAGTGCTGGGTTCCGCCAAGACCGAATCGAATCCCGAAGCGCAGGACGCGCAGCAGAAGGCCCAGCAGCGTGCCCGTACTCAGATCCGTATCGCGCAAAAGCAGAGCCACAACTAGCCGTCTTGCATGTCGGACGCCGAGCCGCGCGGCGGCAACGACGATGGCGGCAGCTTTGGAAGCGACGACCGGCTCTTTCCCGGACATCGCGAACAATCCGCAAACTCGGTCCCTTGCGCCCTAGACGCCGCAGATTCACCGCATTCTCGTCAAGAAATTGTTGTGTTCGGGCTTTCCATTCTTCTACAATGTTGGCAATCCCAGCGAACTTTCATTCGCAACCCTAACGTCCATCCTAGGGCGGAGCGACTATCGCATGCATTCCATAACGTGCACCAACTGCGGCGCGGTCTTGAAAGCCAAAGATCCTGTGCCACCCGGCAAGAAGGTCAAGTGCCCCAAGTGCGCCGAGGCATTCGTCGTTCCTGATCCGGACGAAGAGCCCGAACAGGACACCGATGCCGCGCCGCCGGAAGACAACGAAGAAGAAACGGCAGAGGACGAGGACGAGGAAGACGCCAAGCCCGCGAAAAAGGGCAAAGCGCCCGCGGACGAAGACGAAGAACCCGCCGAGGGCGAAGGCGAGGATGAAGAAGAGGACACGCCCAAGAAGGGCAAAGGCAAGTCCGACGATGAAGATGAGGATGAAAAGGAAGACGAGCCCCCCAAGAAAGGCAAAGGCAAGTCTGACGATGAGGATGAAGAGGAAGACGAGCCTCCCAAGAAAGGCAAGAAAGACAAGAAAGGCAAAGGCGGCGACGAGAAACCGAAGAAGAGCAACACCATGATGATCGTGGTGATCGTCGTCGCGGTGCTATTGCTCTGCTGCTGCCTGCCTTCGATCGGCAGCTCACTCTTTTGGTGGTTTCAAAGGGCCCCATGAGGCATCGCGAATAATGCTGCAAGACGAGCCGCGGCCGTTAGGTAGCGGTCCTTAACGGCGCGGCCCATGAGCTATTCTATTCCGTGCGTTCACTGTCAAGCTATGCTGAAATCGCCCGTGCCGATCCCCGCGGGCAAGACGGTGAAGTGCCCCAGTTGCAAACAATCATTCACGACCAGCGCAGCCCAGCCGGCCCCACCCGTCAATCCGATCCCGAACATGGAAATCCCGGAGGTCGATGACGATCTCGTCGCCCCCGATGAGGAACTCGTCGAGCCGGACGAGGACATCTCCGAAATCGAATTCGAGGAGGAAGCCGACGAGGAGCCGCCCGCCAAGAAGAAAAAATCCAAGGAATCCGACGAGCCGAGCGCAAAGAAGAGAAACACGAAAAAGGCCGGCAGCCCGATGATGCTGATGCTCATCCTGGGTGGCGGCGTGCTGGTGCTGTCGGTCTGTTGCCTGTGCGGGGGTGGCGGCGCGTATTTCTACTTTTTGTAACCGTTGGCCGGTCGCTGGGAACCTGTCGGGGGGGCGGGCCCATCCCGGCTACCAAGTGGTACGTCGAATTCGGCAATTTCGGAACTAATTTCGAGGTGAAAGACGTCGGTGCAGCGTTGGGCGGAAATGTGCCGGGCGCCACTGCCGCACGCCGTTGCGACGGCAGAACCGCCGGCGTAGTGGAAGCAATGGCTCGGTAGTGTCTCAGTTTCGACCGTAGACCTCACGCTCCGCGTGAGGATTCCTCACGCGGAGCGTGAGGTCTACGATGGTCGTGCGAAACTGAGACACTACCAATGGCTCGGGTGGATGTGATCGAAAATTCGCTTCACTTGTTCCCAAACTCCCTTTGGGAACGAGTAATGAGGAGTTTACCATCATGATTCGTTTCGTATTCGCAGCCATCGCGCTGCTGGCGCTCTCGACCGCGTCCTATGCCGACAACGTCATCAAGCTCGGCAAGGTCGAACTCTATCCGACGCACGCCGCCGTCAGCATCGAGGTCGCCTACAGCGACGACGACAACGGCAACGCCACCGCGGACTTCGTCTGGCGCAAAGCCGGCGCAAAGGACTGGCACAACGGCGTCGATATGACGTTCGACCGCAAACGCAAGCTCATCTGGGCGAGCATCTGGCCGTTTGAACAGGGCGAGAACGTCGAGGTGAGGATCGTCTTTCACGATCCCGACCAGCCAAACGACGCCAAAAACATCTGGACCGGCAGCGTCATCACCCGCAAGTTCAACTTCACGCCCGGCGGCCGCACGCTGCACGTGTCTCCCGGCGGCGACGACGCCAACGCGGGCACGAAGGACAAGCCATTCAAGACCTTCGCACACGCCGCCAAGCAACTTACGCCCGGCGACACGCTGCTGGCCATGACCGGCGTCTACAAGGAAGCCAATCTCTTCCAGGGCATGAAGGGGACCGCGGACAAGCCGATCATCATCGCCGCCGCTCCAGGCGAGAAGCCGGTCATCGACAGTTCTCTCGTCATCGCGGCCAAGAGTGGCGGCTTTCGCAATGCGGGCGACGGCATCTTCGTCGCCAAGCTCGACGATTTCGCCAACTATGTCGCCCAGGACGGATACCGAATGTTTCCCTATCCGTCATTCGCGGATTTCAAGGCCGACAAGCAAAAGGTCAAGCGTGCCTACTTCTGGGACGCGAAGGCGAAACAGCTCTTCGTCCGCACCGGCACCGGCATGCCCGCCGACGCGCACACTTACAACATCGCCCAGCACGACTACGCTGCCCATCTGACGAAAGCGCAGTACGTGACCTTGCGCGGCCTGACGATGCGCCACTACGGGACCGTCGCGGTGCGCCTTTCCGAAGGCGCGACCGGCTGCGTCCTCTACGAGAACACCATCCACAACTGTCCCGGCGGCATCTTCATGAAGTCGGAAACCACGCGCGAGAACGCCATCTGGAAAAACGAAATCTACGAGGTCGGCGCCGCCGACTTCGGCTGGCAAGCCCACTACGCGATCGAATACGGCAACCAGGCGATCTACTGCGACAAGGCGGGCCGAGGCAATTCGTTTTGCCACAACACCGTGCATGGTTACTTCGATCTCATTAGCGTCGAATCGTGGAAGAACCCCGACAAGCTGCAATACAATCGCGATTGCGACATCCTGTTCAACACGCTCTACAATGCCTCCGACGACGCCATCGAGATCGACGGCGGCGGCGTCAACATGCGCATTCACGGCAATACCATCCGCAACTGCCACACCGCGATCTCACTGGCGCCTGTGGAGCGCGGCCCCGTCTACGTGACGCGCAATCACGCGACGTTTCTCGCCCTCTTCATTAAGTTTAACGTGGGCGGCACGGTCTCGCACGGCTGGACGTACATCTACCACAACGCCGGCTACTGCCTGATTCGCGGCGACGACGGCGGCACCGGCATCAGCTTCGCGCCGACGCTCCCCTGCACGAACAAGGTGCTCAAAAACAATATTGTGGTCGTCAACGAATGGTGCGTCCGAGCCTGGCGCAAGGACAACGTCTTCGACTACAACTGCTACTACAACATCCCTGAACGCGCCCCGCGCCGCTTCCAGGCCGACAAGAAGGGGTATGGCACCATCGCCGAATTTGCGCAAGCCGTCGGCCAGGAAACGCACGGCCTGTACGCCGACCCGCTGTTCGTATCGCAGGAGGGCATCGGCAAATACGCGTCGCTGCCGCTGAGCGCGTCGTTGTCGCAATACGTGTTTCTCAAGGACGCGAACTCCGGCGACTTGCGTCTGCAATCAGCCAGCCCCTGTGTCGATCGCGGCGTCGTCATCCGCGGCGTCAACGAGGACTTCCGCGGCAAAGCGCCCGACATCGGGGCGTTTGAGCGTGACCCGTCTGCGAAATGACGATATGATCGATCCAAATACCTTTGTTTAGCCCCGCGTCGTAGATGCGGGTGAGTATGACGTTCGCAAACACTGCCCGCGTCTACGACGCGGGGCTAAACAAGATCTGGAACTAAACATGATAACCCGAATGTTTGTCGGCGCGGCCCTTGTCATTTCACCGTTACCCGCCTTCGCGCAAGACAAGATCGCGCCGGAGCAACTGGAATTCTTCGAGAGGAAAGTGCGGCCCGTCCTCGTCGAGCATTGCTTCGAATGTCATTCCGCCAAGGCGACAAAGCCCAAGGGGGGCTTCCGGCTTGATAGCCGGGCCGGCATGCTCGACGGCGGCGATCTCGGGCCGGCGCTTGTGCCGGGGCAGCCCGACAAGAGTCGAATTCTTGAAGCGATCAGCCACAAGAACCTCAAGCTCAAGATGCCGCAGAAGTATAAGTTGCCGGACGCGATCGTCGCCGACCTGAGCGCGTGGGTGAAGATGGGCGCGCCGTGGCCCGAGGAGAAGCTCGTCAAGAAAGGCACGTCTAGCGATTTTGACCTACAGAAGCGCAAGGCGGATCACTGGTGCTGGCAGCCGATTCGCGTGCCTGAAATTCCGAAAGTGAAGGATGACACATGGGCGCGGAGCGACATCGATCGCTTTCTGCTCGCGAAGCTGGAGGCAAAGGCGTTGACCCCGGCGAAGGATGCGGATGCGCGCACGTTGCTTCGGCGTTTGTATTTGGATTTGGTTGGTGTGCCGCCGTCGCGTGATGAGGTTGAAGAGTTTGTCAAAGCATACTCCGTACTCAGTACGCGGTACTCAGTACTCGAAAAGACGGTGGACAAACTCCTGGCGTCGCCGCAATTCGGGGAACGCTGGGCCCGGCACTGGCTCGATCTCGTGCGCTATGCCGAGAGCCGCGGGCATGAGTTCGATTACACGATCCCGAATGCGTATCACTATCGCGATTACGTCATCCGCGCCTTGAATAACGATGTGCCGTACAACCAATTCGTCAAGGAACATCTCGCGGGCGATTTGCTGAAGACGCCGCGGCTATCTCTCCCCTCTCCCTCTGGGAGAGGGGCCGGGGGTGAGGGCGGGTTCAACGAATCGATCCTCGGCACCGGCTTCTGGTTCCTCGGCGAGGAGTGCCATTCGCCGGTCGATATTCGCCAGGACCAGGCCGACCGTTTCGACAACCGCATCGACGTGATGACGAAGACGTTTCTCGGCCTGACGGTGAGCTGTGCCCGTTGTCACGATCATAAATTTGATGCGATCTCGACCAAGGATTATTATGCCCTGTTCGGTATTCTGGAGAGCAGCAACTATCGGCTCGCACGTTTCGACACGATCACGCACAATCGCAAGAGCGCGGAAGAGTTATGGGCATTTCGCAAGAAGAGCCGGCCCGAACTCGCCAAGGCACTCGCCAAGGCCGTGACGCCGACGATCGACAAGCTGAATGCTTACTTGCTGACCGCGGCCGGCATCGAGGATCGATCCAAGGACCTCGATCCCGCGCTCCTGAAACGCTGGCAACAAAAATTGGCGCAGGCCGCGAAAGACAAGTCGGCGCCGCTGCATGTGCTCGCGGTGGCCAATGCTGATCGAAAACGCTCCGTCATGGACGTGTTTTCGGCCCTCAACAAGGATGCGCTGCCGAAATTCAACCCGTCCGCCCCGCCGAAGGTGGTTGTCGATTACGGCCTGCGCGATTCGCCGTGGAAAAACGCCACGTACCGCGAGTTGCTGGAAAACTTGAACAAGCTGGCGCAAAAATCGGCGCCGCCATGGAACGGCCCGTGGTTGCCTGACGATCTGGCGTTCGGTCCCGGTCCGGTCGAGGCAGGGGAGATCATTCTCGGCACGTCGCCGGGCCGACCAATTGCGCGTGTTGCCGAAGTTGCGGCGGCGGAACGCGATCGAGCCTTCGATGGCCTGCGATTGGCGGTTGGCGCGCAGAGCGAATCCGGGGCGCTTGGCGGCGGGCAGCGTCCCGGCCGCACGTTGCGCACGCCGGAGTTCACGCTCGAGCAAGGCCGCGCGTTTGCCCTCGTCAAGGGGAGCGGCATGATTTACGCCGGAGTCGGCCAGCACATCATGCTTGCCGGCCCGCTGCATGGTAGTCTCATCCAAAGGTTCAAGACGGGCGATGGTTTTCAGTGGGTCGCGGTCAACTTGATGCCCTACAAGGGGCAGCGCGTGCATCTGGAGTTTACGCCGGACGGCAACGCCGAATTCGCTTTGGCCTGCGTGATCGAATCAGCCGATACACCGCCGGCGCTGGACATGGATTGGCCTGTGCGCCTGAATTACTTCAGAGACGCCGAATCGCTGGCCGACGTCGTGAAGAGCACGCAGCAGATGTTCCGTGTGGCCACCCATTATTTGGAAGTGAATGGTGAGATGAAGGAGCCGCCGCTGCCGAGCCTGCGCGTCGCCAACTGGATCGTGCAGAACAGCGAGCTGTTTTTTAACCCCGATAGCAATGAGGCGAAGAACCTCGCCGAGACTGCCGCGCCGATGATCGAGCAACAGCAGAAGCTTCTCGCCCAGCTTAGGCTCGACTCGCGCCTCACCCTTGCCATGCAGGACGGCAGCGGCACCGACGAGCGGGTCTTCATTCGCGGCAATCACAAGACGCCCGGCGAAGTCGTGCCGCGGCGATTTTTGGAAGCGCTCGCGGGGCCGAAGACGATGACGGTAGCGAAAGGCAGCGGCCGACTGGAGCTTGCGGACTTGATGACCGACCCGGCCATGACGCCGCACATCAGTCGCGTTTATGCCAATCGCATCTGGCATCATCTGTTTGGCCGTGGCATCGTCGGCTCGGTCGATAACTTCGGCGTCCTGGGCGAGGCGCCGACGCATCCGGAACTCCTCGATCATCTTGCGGCGCAATTCTCCTCCCCTCTCCCCACCGGGGGAGAGGGGCAGGGGGTGAGGGGGGGATTCGGTTGGTCCACGAAAAAGCTCATCCGCGCCCTGGTGATGACGCGCGCCTATCAGATGTCGTCCGCCTCCGACGCGAAGGCCGACGAAGCCGATCCGAGCAATGTGCTCTTGCATCGCATGCGCATCCGCCGGCTTGAAGGCGAAGCGATCCGCGATTCGATCCTCAAAGTCTCCGGCCGTCTGAATAGTGCGATGTATGGCCCGTCGATCCCGGTGAACCTGACGCCGTTCCAGGACGGTCGCGGCAAACCCGCCAGCGGCCCGCTCGACGGCGACGGGCGGCGCAGCGTCTACCTTGCGGTGCGGCGCAACTTCCTGTCGTCGTTCCTGCTCGCGTTCGACACGCCGTCGCCGTTCTCGACTGTCGGCCGACGCACCATCTCGAACGTGCCGGCCCAGGCGTTGATCCTGATGAACGACCCATTCGTTCATCAACAGGCGGAGGTATGGGCCAAGCGCGTGACGGCGGAGCAGGGGAGCGTCGAGGACCGCGTGCGCGGCATGTACCTCGATGCCTTCGCGCGTTCCCCGACGCCGACGGAGCTGCAAGCGTGCCAGGCGTATCTCGGGGCGACGCCGGATGTGCGGCGCTGGGCCGATCTCGGGCATGTGTTGATTAATACGAAGGAGTTCTATTTTGTGAATTGACATACCAGCCCCATGCGCAAGCGTGGGGATTTGCGCTGTCCAATGCCCACGCTTGCGCATGGGGCTGGTATGTCATCTTGAACGAAGGAGATCGCCATGGTCGACGAGCCGCTCGCGTATCTCATCACCTGGACAACGTACGGCTCGTGGCTACCCGGTGAAGAGAAAGGCTGGGTGAATCGCGACAGGCCCGGTATTCAGCCAGGAAATCAAGCGCTTTGGAACAACGCTCACGTGCGCCTCAAGCAAGAGCCCGTAACCCTGACGTTAGAACAGCGGGCTCTCGTGGAGCGAACGATTCGCAAGCATTGCGAGATTCGAGGATGGACGCTGCACGCCGTGAACGTAAGAACCAATCATGTCCACGTTGTCGTCACGGCCCCGGTAGCGCCCGAGAAGGTCATGGGCGAATTCAAGGCATGGTGTGCGCGCAGACTAAACGAACTGGCCAGCGCCAAACAGGAATGGTGGACACGCCATGGCAGCACGAAATGGATCAACGATACGTCGTATCTTGAGAATGCGATAACATACACAGTTGAAGGCCAGTAACTTACCAGCCAGCCCCATGCGCAAGCATGGGGATTCCTAAAGCAGTCCCCACGCTTGCGCGTGGGGCTGGTATGGATGTGACATGCACCACTGCAACCGTTTCCAACCGTATCCGTTGACGCGCCGCGAGATGCTGGCCACCTGCGCCGGCGGCTTTGGCGCTATTGCCCTTGCGGCGCTGCATGCGAGTGCCAAACCGCAAGCGAGCGGCACGCATCATCCGCCCCGCGCCAAAAATGTCATCTTCCTCTACATGGACGGCGGCGTCAGCCAGGTCGATTCGTTCGACTACAAGCCGTTGCTCGAACGCTATCATGGCCGCGATCCGCACTCCGTGTTTCAAGTCGAGCCGACGCAGTTCAACAACGTCGGCCGCGTCATGATGTCGCCGTGGCGTTTTCGCCGTTATGGGCAGAGCGGCCGTTGGGTCAGCGACTTGTTTCCGCACATGGCCCGGCACGTCGATGAGCTTGCCGTCATTCACTCAATGACCTCACGCTTCCCAGAACACACCAGCGCCAATTATTTCCTCCACACCGGCTCCGGGCTGCAAGGCCGGCCGAGCATGGGCGCCTGGCTTAGCTACGGGCTCGGCAGCGCGAATCGCAACCTACCTGGCTTCGTCGTGCTCAATGGCGGACTCGTCCCGCCCGGCGGGCTCGACAATTTCAACAGCGGTTTCTTGCCCGCTGCCTTCCAAGGTTCCGTCTTCCGCGCCGGTGATCCTCCCGTCGCCAACATCCGTCCGCTCGAAGCGAATCCCGAACAGCAACGCGCCAAGCTCGACCTGCTGCGGCAGCTCGATCGCGCGGGGCAAGAGCGCATCGGCCGCGTGGATGAGATCGACTCCGCCATCGCCAACGCCGAGACTGCGTTTCGCATGCAGTCGGCCGTCCCGGAGTTGATGGACCTCACCGGCGAATCGGCGGCGACGCGTGCTCTCTACGGCATCCCATCCACCTTCAACGGCACGCGCATCTTCGGGACGCAATGCCTGATCGCGCGCCGGCTCATCGAACGCGGCGTTCGTTTCGTCGAACTCACCTGCCCAAGCATCGGCCACGATCGCTGGGACCAGCACGGCAACCTGCGCCGCGGCCACGAGGACAACGCACGCGCCGTCGATCAGCCCATCGCTGCCTTGCTCCAAGATTTGCAGACGCGCGGCCTGTGGGAGGATACGCTCGTCGTCTGGACCGGCGAGTTCGGCCGCACGCCGTTCGCGCAAGGCGCCGACGGCCGCGATCATAATCCGTTCGGCTTCACCATGTGGTTGGCCGGCGGCGGCGTCAAGGGCGGCGTTTCCTACGGCGCCACTGACGACTTCGGTTATAAGGCCGTCGATGGCGTCCGCGAAATTCACGACCTGCACGCGACGATGCTGCACATCCTCGGCGTCGATCATACGCGCCAGACGTTCCGTTTCGGTGGTCGCGACATGCGCTTGACCGATGTACACGGCGACGTGATCGAAGCAGTGCTGGCCTGAAATCTGCGCGCATCATCTCGACATGGCGTCAGCCTCTCGTCTCGATGAACCGAGAGTCTGACGCCGTTTTGTTGCGCAATTCACCTACCGGCGGTAGTAGGCGCCATACTCGCAATTCGGATATCCGTAGCCGTAATTCTGCACAGGCGGGTAGTAGCTTTGATAAGAGCTGCCCGAATACGGTGCGAGATAGAACGGTTGCTGGTAGGCGTAAGGGTTGGAGCGGTGGTCATGGCACACGCCGTCATAGCGTTGACGCTGCCACAGGTCCGCCGGATACGTGAATGCCTGTGGATAGTACTGGGACTGATACGCCTGGTAACCGTACAGGGCGTAAGGCTGGTACGAATACTGTTGCCGATACTGCGCCTGTGCCGACTCCGCGAACAAAGCCAGCCCGGCCATTGCCAATACGCCTGCGCCGCCGCGCAACGAGAATTGCCTCATGGTGATCTCCTCGGTGAAAGAGTGCAACCAGACTCATTCAGATCCGCTCAGCGATCTTGTCGAGCCACGGATCTTCCCTTAGCTGATACGAGGATTTGCTGAGAACTTGCGCAATCAGTAACGAATAACGGGAACGCACGCAAACATCTGTTTTCTCCCACGTTTCCTTTTCATTGCAGACGAGCATTGGCCCCGCAAGCAGTGACCGCCCATCCGCACCTCAATGGGCCGGCCCAATATCTACGTGAAGTTCGGGCTGGGATAGGATACATTTGTATTAGACAGCGGCGAATCTGCTCGTTGTTTATTGCAAAGTTTATCTAAACAACCTATCTTACCTAAAATGTCTAACCGTAAAGGAATCAACTACAGTAGTTAACAATTGTTCGGCAATCAATCGGGTGGGAATGACCAACGCGCATTCTTCCCATTTTACATGTTTCCCCTTTTTCTAATGGAGAATGCAAATGGGAATCACTGTTACAGCCTTGAGCCTCACAGTCTTACTGCTGTCTCAAGCGCACCTTCAAGCCCAAGGTAGCGGGAAGAATACCAAACACTATGCGCCGGCGCCCCCGGTCTACCCACCGCCTCCGGTTCACGTGCCTGCGCTGCCGCCGACTTATGGCCCCGGCCCGGTATATGTGCCCGGACCGGCGTGTCCGCCCGCGCCGCCTTGTCGGCCTGCGCCTCCGGGTTTTTATGCCCCGCACGCTTATTGTGTTCCCGCGCCGTTGAATTGCCTCCCTTCAATTCCCTCGATTCCCTCGATCCCATCGCTCCCCTCGAATCCCTCGATTCCGGCGATGCCGCTATATCTGCCCGGTCCGGGTCGGGCCCCCTTGGCTCCAATCGCGCCCGTGGCGCCTTATGCGCCCTATGCACCGTTCCCGCCCGTGCCGCATGTTTACGCGGCGCCAGTTTGTCCGCCCGAATTGCCGTGTCAGACGCCAGTTTATAGGCGCCCCATTATGCCCCCGGTTGCTACACCCGCTCCGCTGATTCCCCCGCCCGCTCCATTGCCGTACGCCCCAGCACCTTATCGTTCCAGCAGCTATCAGCGCTGATTGCTGGTTAGATGGACGCGCCTGACTCATGCCCGCTGAGGAACAGGAATCCCTTGGATTCCTGTTCCTCTTTACTTGCGCGGCCACGGTTCGTCGGCCCCCAGATCAAGGCTTGCGTCCGCTCGGCAAGAACAGCTCGTTTGTTTTAGTCTGAGCCACTTCGGGAGGCGTGCCGGCGCTCCAGGCGGGGATGGTGTTCTTGCCTTCCTCGTAAAGCGATTCCATCGGCTGCCATACTGCATCGACCCGCTCGGTGAAGAGATCGCCGATCAAAAGATCGGTCACCGCGTTCTTGAGCTGCGGAAAGGTGCGCACGAATTTACCGAAACTGAAGCCGTCGTAATATTCGCACACCAGACGGCGCATGCGATCGACGCCGGCGTTGAACATGTCGCCCCATTTACCGAGTTGGGCCGCGGACACGTCGCCTCGGCTCAAGCCGTCGGCGATCGCGTCGGCCGCCAATTCGCCCGATTTGAGCGCGAGCAGGACGCCTGACGAGTAGAGCGGATCGAGGAAGCCAAAGGCGTCTCCCACGAGCACCCAGCCGTCGCCAGCGACTTGCTTCGAGCGATACGAATAGTCCTTCGTCGCGAAGTAGCCCGTCACGCGCTTGCCGTTCGCGACGCGCTCCTTGACGGCGGGGCAGGCTGCGACTTCCTCGTTGTAAGTCTGTTCGTGGCTGCCGCGCCCCTTGAAGAGATAATCGAATGGCCCGACGACGCCGACGCTCATCACATCGTTGTGCAAGGGGATGTACCAGAACCAACCTTGCTTGTTCGGCGTTTGAATAACGAGGGTGGCGCCCTCATCGCGTCCGGTGTCGCGGTAGGCGCCTTCGAAGTAGGTCCAGATGGCGCCCTTGTTGAGGACGGGATCCCAGAGCCTGAGCTTGAATCGGCTCTGCAGCAGCGCGCTCTGGCCGCTCGCATCAACGACGACTTTCGCCCGCACTTCCTCGGTCGTGCCGTCCTCTTTCTGGATGCGCACGCCGACGGCCTTCCCCCCTCTCCCCTCTGGGGGAGAGGGGTTGGGGGTGAGGGGGCCGTCCTCGAAGAGCACTTCCAAGACGCGCGTCGACTCGTGGACCTCGACGCCTTGCTCGGCGGCATTGCGCAGCATCATCAGGTCGAATTCACTGCGGGCGACTTGCCAGGTTTGCGAGCATTCGTGCGGCTTGTTGTCGTGAAAGTAGAACGGGGCCGACAGTTTACCGTTGGCGTTGACGAACTGCACGCTGTACTTCTTGATGAAGTGGCTCTTTTTCATCTTGTCGAGCATCTTGAGACGCTGGAGCACCCAGTAGGTTTCGGGAATCAGCGATTCGCCGATGTGGAAGCGGGGGAAGTGTTCGCGCTCGAAGAGCTTGACTTTGCAGCCGTACTGGGCGAGCAAGGTCGAAGTCGTGCTGCCGGCGGGACCGCCGCCGATGACGATAACGTCGGTGGTGCTGGGGGTGATTGCCATGGGGTCTCCAATCGTGTTCGCGACAGGCGTTTAGATGGCGCCCAGCGAGCGCTAAACAAAATTACCGTCTCAGGTCTTGCTCGACGCCGCAGGCTGCGCCCGTTTGAAGATGCGTCGAAATTGACGCTTGCCCCACTCGAGGCTGCGCGCCAGCCAATCGGTCTCGGCTGCAATGGGGGGAGGCACGCGGTCTTGCATGTTCGGCCGGAAAACCAAAAGCAGCATGAGCGGCAGATACCAGAGTACATAGGTCCCGCCTTGATCGGCGCACCACCACTGCAAGCTGATGAACATGGCAGCCGACAAGGCGATCACGTGGGCCAGGTTCTTCGGCGTCGGCCAAAACATGGTGACGCCGACAAAGCTGAGGAAGACGAGAAACACGGGAATGCGATAGGCCCAGTGTAGCCCGGTCCAGAAGCCTTCGGTCGAGGCCGGGGGGATTTTCCACGGCTGCCAGGCTGCGGAATCCAGCGCCATCTGGAGGCTCGGGGTGAGCTGATCGTGCAGCGACAGCGTCAGCGCGAGATTGGCCAGAAATATCGTCATGGCGGCGAGGAACGCGCCCAGGAAACGCCCCATGCCGCAGCCGCGGTAGAAGCTGAGCCAGAGCGGCAGCACGAATACGGGAAAATAAGTAGCCGCCGCGGCGAGGCCAAGAATGAAGCCTGCGAGGGTCGGAGAACGATACGCGACAATAGCGCCGAGGAAGAGGGCCATGGGCAGGACGTGCTGGATTTGCCCGACCTGCAAGCCCGTGTAGGGGAGCATCAGGTAGAAGGTCCCCGCCGCCATTCCCGCAGGCAAGTCCTGAAAGTGCCGCCAACCGATGACGATCAGACACACAAGCACCGCGACCTGACACGCAAAGGCCAGGGCCGCGATCGCCCAGGTCGGCCAGTGCCGCCACAGTATCGTGATCGCGAATACGGACTCCTCCACCGGTGCGTGCACCTGCGGCAACGGGGCCGCCTGGCCGTTGGTCGGCAGCGGCGCCAGATGCCGATCGACCTGCCGATACGCCACTGCCAGCAAGCAGATCAATAACGCACCCGCCAGCCAGGCCAGCCCGCCCATCTGCAGATTCGGCGCGAGGGCGGGTCGTTGCACGAGAATCAAGTCGAACAAGCAGCGACAAAAGAAATAGACGCTGCCCAAGAGCAGCCATATGTAGCCGTACTTAAGCCAAAGCGGCGCCTCAAGGGCGGGGCCGCTTTGTTGCACCACGCGCGCGATCGGCGTCGCCAGGGTCCCGGGAGCGTCCGCGAGCGCCGCCTGCCCGATCAGGGCCGTCAGTTGCACTGCGGGCTGCTGCTCGATCGGAATCGGGTGAGGCCGAGCCGCCTGCACGAGAATCAAGCCGGGAACCAGAAGAAAGACCATGACGACATCGAGATTGCGCACGCTCATCAAGCGCGCGAACTTGAAGAACGCCGCCATCGCCAGCAGAAACGAGAAATAGAACCACGTCGTCGGGTTTGGAAGATTGAAGTCCAGAAATATCAAGATCGGGGCCGGCATGGAATCTCGATCACATGAAACGCTAGCCTGGCGAAACAATAGTGATATTATCTTACCGACAGGGGACCTGAATTCGCAGATGTTATCTTCACTTTACCGCCATCTTTCAACCGCGCAGCCGGTACGGGACCTCAAGACCATGGGCGGACATGAGCCCGGCATCTCCGAGAATGGCCGGTGTCGCACCTTCAGCGACGAGCCGGCCTTGATCCAGCACGACCACACGCTGGCACGAATCGAGAATCATGTCCAGATCGTGGGAGGCGATGATCTTCGTTAGTGGGAACTCGCCAAGCAACTGAATCAATTCGCGCCGCCCGCGCGGATCGAGGAACATCGACGGCTCGTCAAGCAAGAGCACCTCCGGCTTCATCGCGAGCACGCCGGCGAGGGCGGCCCGGCGTTTCTCGCCGCCCGACAGATGGAACGGCATGCGCCCCTCGAAGCCGGCAAGGCCGACGCGTTCGAGTGCCTCCGTCGTGCGCTTGCGCACTTCGTCCGCGCCGAGGCCGAGGTTCAGCGGGCCGAACGCGACGTCGTCGCCGACAGTCGTGCTGAACAGCTGATCGTCGCTGTTCTGGAAGACAATGCCGACGCGTGCCGGCAGCCGGCGTCGGTCCGCGTGCTGGCGCGGATCGAGCCCCACAACACGCAGCGTCTCGGCCTGGGCCGTCAAGACTCCCGCCAGGCACAAGAACAGAGTGGTCTTGCCCGCGCCATTGGGTCCGACGAGGCCGACCGATTCGCCGGCTTTAACCTGAAAACGCAGCGCTTCGAGGGCTCGCTTTCCGTCGGGATAGATGAACGACAGGCCGAGCGCCTCGATGACCGTTGGCGTATTCACGCGTCTCCTTTCCGACGGCTACGCCGCAAGCGGCATCGCGAGCCAATCCCAAACCACAAGGAAGGCAGCATAGCCGACGATGACGGCAAACGCCAGCACATCCGCAGGGCGCGTGTGGAAATCGTGCAGCGAACGGAATTGTCCATCGAAGCCCCGGCAGCGCATGGCCTGGCTGACGCGCTCCGCCCGTTCGCCGCTGCGCACGAGCAACGTTCCCGCGACCTGGCCGATCGTGCGATAGCCGTGCGCGTCCGCCCTGGCGCGAAACCCGCGCACCCGCAGGGCATTGCGTAAACGGGAGAATTCTTCGCTCAGCAACAAGACGTAGCGGTAGGTCAGCACCACGAGATGAATCACGATGCCCGGAACGTGCAGCGAATGAGCAGCCTTGAACGTGTCGTGCAGCGGCGCCGTCGCCAGCAGCACAAGCATCAGGGAAATCATGGCGCCGAGCTTGGCGGTCAGGACGACAAGTCTTTCGAGTCCCGTCAGGGAGAGCGTGACGAAACCGAATTCGCACGTCGCATGGCCGTCCTCGACGACAAGCGGCAACCAGATCAAGAAGAGCGCGAACATCGTTAGGGCGATACCAAGCCGACCCAGATACCATCGCCACGGCAGCCGGCCCAGGGCGACGAGCAGGAGGGCGCCGACCAATCCCGCGAGTGCCGGGCTCCAGGTGCGCACCGGCGCCAGAGCCACCGCTGCCAGGAGGACGCCCGCCAGTTTCCAGCGGGGATCGAGCCGGCCGACCAGCGACGACGGACATTCGGGGATGTCAAACGCGAGGGTCATGACCGTGCTCGGCACACCTGGAAATCGGCAAGGGCATCCTATGCGCGGATCGCACCACGAACCAACGGAATCGGTTCTGCCGATGCCGGTAGGTAGTCGGACGACCCTGGAATCGGGTTGTCCAAGATGCCCAGATCCCGATCCGGAGTGCATTACAGGAAAAATCCCTACGATCGGCACCGCTTGCGCAGTGTCCCGAGCCAAGTGGGAAAAAATTCATTTTGTGCAAAGTTATTCGTTGACAGCGACTATTACTACGGTTAGGTTTATAACATGCATGGCGCAAGCAACGCGTTGTCCGACTAGATCGGGCGCTAACCGGTCCACGGAGGGCAAGGTTTCTTCTTCCACACTGGCAGGAACGGTATCTCGTGGAAGAGCACGCGGGGAAAGTTTGAGTGACTCCGCATCCTTGACCACTCTAAAGCACAGCGCGTTCTTCACCTGGGCAGACCACCCATCACGGTTGGTGGGTTTGTTCGTTTTCTCTCCTAAGGCAGGGTTTGAAACATGAGCACCAACGCACTCGCAACAAGCGTCCTCTCGGAAGAGGAACGCCTGGAAAACATGCTATTGCGCCGCCTGGGCAATCGCATCCATGACCTACGGGTCATCTTGCTGCCCGAAGGGCTCATCCTTCAAGGCCGCACCGGGACCTATCACGCGAAACAAGTCGCCCAGCACGCGGCCATGGAACTCGCGAACCTGCCGATCTTGGCCAACGAGATCAAGGTGCTCTAAACGATTGAACACGCCAGAATTTTGGCGAAGGATACACGGCGAGGGAGAGCCTGAAAGAAGTGCTCTGTCTCGCCGTTCCGCTGCGCGGGAGCTATTGCGGACGCTCTCTCCCGCAATCGGCAGCGTTTGCCCAGGCGTCACATGATAAGATTGGTCGAAGGGGGATTGCCCTACAGCCCTATCGGAATCCATTCGATAGGGATAGAATAGTGTGGTTGGGTGGATTCTATCGCTCCTCTTTCATTTCCGTCGTGGTGATATTGGTTCAGGGATTTCGCGATGGCCCAGGCCTACTACACGCTTCAGGAAGCATCTTCATATCTCGACATGCCGGTCGATGAGCTGAAGCAACTGGCGCAGAAGGGGCAGATTCGCTCATTCCAAGACCGTGGCAGTTTGCGCTTCCGCAGTCAGGACGTTGAAGAGCTTTTGCGCCAGCGCGGCGGCAAAAGCGAGCCGGACCTCGTGCTTGGCGACGCCAGCACCGCTGCCCCCAAATCCGCCGCCACGCCTCCGTCCGGCGCGAAGAAAGCGCCCGCGTTGCCAAAAACGTCGGTCGCCCGGGAGGATGCCCCCGAGGTATTCGAATTCGTTTTTGACGCCGACCACATCGACCTCGGCGCCGACCTGATCTCGCCCAAGAGCGGATCGAAGGGCCAAAGCGGGCCGAAGAGCGCGAAGCAGCCCGCGCGGCCATCGGTCCCTCCCGCCGGCAGCGACAGTGATGTCCGCCTCGTGGCCGACGGCAGCGACGTGACCTTCTCTCTACACAAGGACAGCGACATCAAGCTGGTCGATAGCCAGGTCAAAGTAACGCACGATTCCGGCAAGGTGAAATCTAGTCCGTTGCAACCGTCCTCGGGACCCAAACGCCCGTCGCAGCTGGCCCTGGATTCCGCCGTGAAGCCCGCTGGAACGCCTTCCTCCGCCGCCAAGCGCGTATCCCCCAAGCCAGGCGCCATGCCGCAGCCCGTCGATAGCGGTGTCCGCTTGGTGCCGATGGACAGCGACAGCGACGTGAACTTGGTCGGCGCATCGGTTGACATGCCGCTGGGCGAGAGCACCAAACCGTCCGCGACCGACAGCAATGATCGCCTCGACCTGGTCAAGCAGCCGCCCGCTGATTCGGGCGAAGGGGGCTTGCACCTTACCGAGGAGATCAACCTCGACGAGGAAATCCAAAAGGAGCAAGCGAAGCAGAGGCCGTTGCCGCCGACCATGATGAAAGCCAAGTCGGCGTTGAAGCTGCCGACCCATTCACCGTTCGAGTTGTCCGATGACGACCTGAAGCTGCCGGCCGAACAGGAGGAGGACTCCGGCCCGCGTACCCCCGTCACGTCGCAGAGTCCGCCGGCCGACAGCAGCGATTTCGAGCTGGCCTCGCAAAGTTCGTCGCCCCAAGAGGGGAGCAGTGATTTCGAGTTGACGCCGCAGGGATCTCCACGAGACAGCAGCAGCGATTTCGATCTGGTCCCGGCCAATGACGGAACGGTCCTTACCGAAAACGACAGCAACGACTTCAGCCTTGAAGCGTCCGCCAACAACGAACAAGTCCTCGCAGAGCAAGGGACCGAACTGACGAGTTCCACCAGCGGCATCTCGCTTGACAATCTTGCTGATGAGGGCGTTTCTCTCGAGGATGATGGGAACAGCGATTTCGATCTGAGCCTCGAAGTCGAGGATACGCCGCGGCCGGGTGTCTCGCAACCTGCGGAAGACTCGCAGGGCGACTTTGAACTCAGCAGCGAAAGTGCGCCTAAATCAACGAAGCTCGGCGCCGAAGCCGCCCCGGATGAGTCGGAAGACGATTTCGACCTCTCGCTCGATTCCGATAGCACGGACGCCCCCCTCCCGGATTCGGAACTCGACTCGGATTCCAATTTTGAATTGAACCTGAAAGGCAGCGCCGAAGGCGACATCGCCAACTCCGCCGAATCCGACAGCGAATTTGAATTAACGCTCGATGATTCGGGAAACATCGCCGCCGCTGGCGACGAGGACGCGGCGCCGCAGGTCAAGGCCAAGACGAAGCAAGCCAAATCGTCCGAGGACCAGGATATCTTCGAGGCTGAATTCGAAGTCCCCGCGCTCGACGAGAGCGACGATGCCACCGTCGCCGATTCCGAATTGGAAAGCTCCGACTTCGATCTGGCCCTGGACGATTCGGAGCTGGCGCAGGACGAGGAAAGCGGCAGCCAGGTGGTGGCGCTTGACGAGGAAGAAGATGAGGTCGAGACCGTCGCGGAATCGGACAGTGAAGACGCGGTCGTCGATGATGTCGAAGAAGAGGAAGAATCGAGCGATTTCGCGGATCTGGACGCCGACGTTCAGGTGGAGGACGATGCCGTCGTCGAGGCGGAAGAGGAAGAAGAAAGCGAAAAAGAAATCGTCGTCAAGGATCGCCTCATTGAACCGGCCCCGTGGGGCGTCATGCCGGTCATTTTCATGCTGCCGTGCGTCATCATCATGTTCCTGGTCGGCATTCTCGGCTACGAGTTTTTGCAATCCGCCAGCGGACCCAGGCCCCCCGGACCGTTGACCGTCGCGATCGGTGAAATGATCGGCCAGCCCGTCGTGAAAAAATAAGCCGAGCATCAGCGCGGCGTCTTGCCGCCGCGAATCTACTTGAAGCGATCGTGATCGAAGAACTCGCGCAGCTCGGGATCGTCTTCCACGTCCGCGAATTCCGTAAGCCAACGCTTCATCTCCTCGGTCGTCAGATCGGGCGATTCCGCATCGCCTTGTGGCGGAACCTCCTGCTTCGTGCCGACGCGTTTCTTGTCGATGAAGTCCAGCAAATCTTCGTGTGTCCACGATTGGGCGCGGCGCCGTTTGGCGGCATTCTGGATGCGCCCGTCGTTGGAGATGACCACCAACCGGCGCGGTTCGCGGGCTTGTTCGATCAACTCCTCGATGCGATCGTCGGCACTTAGCTTTTTCGGCGCGAAGTCCACGTGCAAGCCGTGAAACACCTGCTGTCGTTTGACGCCGCGCGGCGCCTGCTTGGCGTCGAACACAACCGTAACGCGCCCCGCGTCCGCGGCAAAGGACTTGACGAGGAATTCAAGCAGGCGTCGCCGCGCCGTCTCCAATTCGCCTTCCGCCACGCGCCGCTGGATCAAGCCGAGGGCGTGAATGAGATTGTAGCCATCGATGAGGTAGAAGTCGGACATGGTCAGACTTCAATTGGAGATGGATCAGGGATCATTGTCAAGCGCCAATGTTCATTAGGTGGAGGATGACCGGGCGCAAAAAAAGAGAGGCGCAGTTGCCTACGCCTCCTCTCTATGGGGATCGGCCGAAGGAGCGGCCGGCTTAAGGGAGTCAGCCAACGCTGCGAACCCCTCAACATCCTCCGCTTTGAGCGGAGAGTCGATGTGGTAGGTTCCACCCAGCCAGCGACCAAGATCGACCATTCGGCAGCGTTTGCTGCAAAAAGGCCAATCCGGCCATTCCTTCGGCCCATGCTGATCCATGGTGCGTTCGCAGATTGGGCAACGTACTTTCTCCATCGGCCGATCCTCGTCAAGACTTAGGCTTTTTTCCTACGGACTGCTCCTTGGCAGGCGCACTGCCGCCGCCGGCAGGTTTTGTATCGGCTGCTTTGGACGTAGCGTCCGCGCCGGTTTTTTCGGCAGGTCTGGTTTCATCGGCTTTGGCGGCGTTTTTGTAGGATTCGCTGCGGTAATCGGTCTGATAGAATCCCGAACCCTTGAAGATGATGGCCGCCCCCGTGCCGATGAGCCGCTGCAGCTTTTTCTTCTTGCACGCCGGGCATTTCTTCAAGGGCGCTTCGCTGAAGGATTGCAGCTCCTCGAAGCGATGCTTGCAGGCGTTGCACTGATATTCGTAAGTTGGCATTCGTTTCAGCTCCACGTTCGTTGGTCACGGAAAATAAAGGCGGCCGGCGCTAAGCCGCAACCTGCAATCAACTTGCCGCAGATACGATCACTTTTGCCGGCCGGAGCACGCGATCCTGGTTCAAGAAGCCTTTCTCGATCACTTGCAGGATCGTGTTCGGCTCAACATCCGTGCTCGCTTGCTGCATGACGGCTTGATGCAAATTCGGATCGAATGGTTTGCCTTCGCAGTCGATGCGCGTGATGCCGTGCCGCTTCAAGAGTTCGAGAAACTGCGCCACCACCATCGCGACTCCCTGCACCAGCGGCCCGGTGTCGCCTGCTTGCCGGGCGGCGGCGACGGCGCGGTCGAGATTGTCGAGAATCGGCAGCAGGTCGAGCGCCAGCGGGCCGAACGCATACTTGCGATCCAGTTCGCGTTCGCGCTGCATGCGCTTTTGATAGTTCTCGAATTCCGCCTGGGTGCGCTTGACGAGATCGAGGTATTGATCGCGCTCACCGGCGGCCTTTTTCAATTTCTCCACGTCCTCCGCCGCGATCATCGTCGTGTCGGCTTCGTTCGTGCCGTTGGCGTCGTCGCTCATGTCGCGTCCTCCGATCATTTCTTGTAACCATTCACCCCTCTCCCCTGTACTCAGGTGAGAGGGGCTGGGGGTGAGGGGTTGGGGCGCCGCGCACCAGTCTGTTCCTCCCCCTCACCCCCGGCCCCTCTCCCCCTGAGTACAGGGGGAGAGGGGAGTAAACGGTTATCATTTCTTTTCCGTGGCGTTCGCATCGGCGCCCGTGAATAGCTCGCGCAACTTCTCGAAGAAGCTCTTGCGCCGCGCTGAGACGTTTTTGTGGTCGAGTTCCGCTAGCTCGCGCAGCAACTGTTCCTGCCGTTCCGAGAGATTCTTCGGCGTCTCCACGATGACGACGACGCGCATGTCGCCGAATCGTCCGGCGCCGTGGATCGGCATCCCTTTGCCCGGCACACGCAACACATCGCCTGACTGCACTCCCGCGCGGATCGTGTGCGTGAATTTGCCATCGAGGCTCGGCACTTCGATCACCGCGCCAAGGGCAGCCTGGCTGAACGTGATCGGCACCTCGCAGATCAGGTCGTCTTCCTTGCGCGTGAAGAAGGAATGTTCGCGCACGTGGATTTCGATAATCAAGTTGCCGCGCGGCGCGCCGGCATCGCCTGTCTCGCCTTCACCGCGGACGGTCATACGGCTGCCGGTGTCGGCGCCGGGCGGGATCGCAATCTCCAGTGTGCGCGTGACTTTGACCAGTCCGCGCCCCCGGCAGGTGGGGCATGGATCGGTGATGACCGTTCCCTCGCCCCCGCAAGCGTTGCAGGGGGTGCTCATCTGGAACGGACCCATGCGCACCGCCGTCGTCCCGGCGCCGCCGCACTGCCGGCAGCGCGACGGTTTGCTGCCGTGCCTGGCGCCGGTCCCGGAGCACTCGGTGCAATAATCATGTCGCGGAACCTTGACTGTCTTCTTGCAGCCGCGATAGGCCTCGATTAGATCGATCTCCAGGGCCATGCCGAGATGGGCGCCTCGCTGCGGCCCGCGCGATCGGCCGCCGCCGAACAATCCGCCGAGGATGTCCCCCAGACCGCCGAACAGCCCGCCGAGATCGCCGAAATCGGGCATCGGCACGCCTTGCAAACCCTCGAAGCCGTGGCGGTCATAGATCTGGCGTTTTTCGGAATCGCTCAATACCGCATACGCCTCGGCGGCCTCTTTAAACTTGGACGCTGCCTCGTCGTCGCCGGGATTGCGGTCGGGATGATGCTTCATCGCCAGCGTGCGGTAGGCCGTCTTGATCTCGACCTCGGCCGCCGTCTTGGTGACGCCCAGCACTTCGTAGTAATCCCGCTTGCTCATTTCTGCTCCGCAGAAGGAAAAAGGAAAAAGGAAAAAGGAAAAAGTGAAGGGAGCACGCACCCGTTCACTTTATCACTTTTTCCTTTTTCCTTTTCACTTTTTCCTTGCCTAACGGATCGCCCCGGCGACCTTGTTGCCCGGTTGTTCGGCGTCGATGCGGGTAATCATGACCTCGGTCGTCAGCATCAAGCCGGCGATGCTGGCGGCGTTTTGCAAAGCACTACGCGTCACTTTGGTCGGGTCGATGACGCCGGCCTTGATCATGTCTTCGTATTCGCCGGTCAGTGCGTTGAAACCGATGTTGAAGTTCTTCTCGCCGCGAATGCGCACTTCGTCCGCGATGACCGCGCCGTCCTGGCCGGAGTTTTCAGCCAAAATGCGCATCGGCTTTTCAAGAGCGCGAGCGACGATCTCGGCGCCGGCCTTGTCGTCGCCGTGCAGCTTCTTGGCGAGGTCATGCACCACGTCAATGGCACGGATCAACGCCACGCCGCCGCCGGGGAGGATGCCTTCCGCCACTGCGGCGCGAGTCGCATGGAGGGCGTCCTCGACGCGGCCCTTCTTCTGCTTCATGTCGGCTTCGGTCGCCGCCCCGACACGGATGATCGCGACGCCGCCGGTCATCTTGGCGAGACGTTCGCTGAACTTTTCCTTGTCGTATTCGCTTTCGGTTTGGTTCATCTGGGCGCGGATCTGGTCGATGCGGGCCATGATCTTGTCTTTCTTGCCCGCGCCGTTGATGATCGTGCAGCCTTCTTTCTCGACGATGATCTGCTTGGCCTTACCGAGCTGGTCCAGTTCGATGTTCTCGAGCTTCAGGCCCAAGTCTTCGCTGATGAACTCGCCGCCGGTCAGGGTCGCGATGTCACCGAGCAGAGCCTTACGGCGATCGCCGAAGCCAGGCGCTTTCACGGCGCACACCTGCAGGCCGCTACGGAGCCGATTGACGACGAGGGCCGCCAACGCTTCGCTCTCGACGTCATCTGCAACGATGAGCAGAGGCTTGCCGGAGTTGAAGATCTTCTCCAGCAGCGGAATCATGTCGCGCACGCTGGAAAGCTTCTTCTCGAAGATGAGGATGTAAGCATCTTCGAGAATCGCCTTCATCTCGACGGCGTCGGTGATGAAGTACGGGGAGATGTAGCCCTTGTCGAACTGCATGCCTTCGACGAAATCGAGCGTCGTCTCGGCAGTCTTGCCTTCTTCGACGGTAATGACGCCGTCCTGGCCAACCTTCGAGAACGCCTCGGCCATCATCTTGCCGATGACCTCGTCGTTGTTGGCGCTAATCGCGGCAACATTGGTGAGCATCGCCTCGCCGCCCTTGTCCCACGGCGGGATGCGTTTGGAGTTCTTTTCGATAAACTCGACGACCACGTCCACGGCCTTGTCGATGCCGCGTTTGACGAGCATCGGATTGGCGCCGGCGGTAATGTTGCGCAGGCCTTCCTGATAGATGGAGAGCGCGAGGATGGTGGCAGTGGTGGTGCCATCGCCAGCGACGTCGCTGGTTTTTTGCGCGACGGCGTTGACGAGCTTCGCGCCCATGTTCTCGAAGGGATCGGGGAGATCGATCTCCTTGGAGACGGTGTCGCCGTCCTTGGTGACCGTCGGTCCGCCGAAGGATTTTTCGATGATGACGTTGCGCCCGGTCGGTCCGAGCGTCGAGCCGACGGCCTTGGCGAGAATGTCGGCGCCGGCGAGCAGCTTCTTACGAGCCTCGTCGGTATAGAGCAGTTGCTTTGGCATTCGATGACTCCTGATTAGGCCGATTGGCATCGTAGACATCACGCTCCGCGCGATGAAACCCCATCACGCGGAGCGTGATGTCTACGGTGCAAAAATCGGCGTGGGTTACTTCACAATCTTGGCGAGGATATCGCTCTCGCGCAGGATCTTGACTTCTTTCGTACCGAGCTTGATGTCGTTGCCGGCGTACTTGCCGTAGATCACTTCATCGCCTTTGCCAACGGCCAAGGCGGCGCGTTGCCCGCTTTCGAGCATCTTGCCGGGGCCGGTGGCGACGACGCGACCACGCTGCGGCTTCTGTTTGGCGCTGTCCGGCAGAAGGATGCCGCCGGCGGTTTTCTCTTCCGCTTCGAGTGGCTCAACCACGATGCGATCATCGAGGGGACGGATCTTGTCTTTTTCTTTGCTCATGAGAGATTCCTTCGCTGCGATGTTATGGATGTTGTTACCCCCACCAATTGCTGCGCTCATGGTGGGGCTTGGATATTGTTATTACATCATTCCGCCCATGCCACCCATTCCGCCCATGCCACCCATCCCTCCCATTCCTCCCATGCCACCCATACCTCCGCCACCGCCGTGGTCGTGATCGTGGTGATCGTCCTTCTTGTCCGGCTGCGGAATGTCGGCGATGAGCGACTCGGTCGTGAGCAAAAGGCACGCGACGCTGGCGCCGTTTTGCAGGGCGCTGCGCGTCACTTTGACGGGATCGACGACGCCGGCCTTGCGCAGATCTTCGTACTCGGCGGTCAGGGCGTTGTAGCCGTAGTTCTTTTCCTTGTTGCGGCGAATGTTGTTGACGACGACGGTGCCATCGACACCCGCGTTTTCCGCGATGAGTCGAGCGGGCATGTCGAGGACGTTGGCGAGGCAGCGGACACCAAGGGCTTCGTCGGGATTGTCGAGCGTGAGCTTGTCGAGCGATTTGCGCGATTGCAGCAGGGCCACGCCGCCGCCGGCGACGATGCC
>SXGS01632526.1_pt1 | contig 25820 bp, 6 predicted proteins | sample 3174681 | NCBI WGS metagenome assembly SXGS01 (sample SAMN11356861, study PRJNA531348) | freshwater metagenome | isolation source: freshwater sample F1-80 | place: China: Fuxian Lake, Yuxi | collected 2017-12-25 | reverse complement strand
TGCAATCAGAAAAACCAGGAATCCGGATAGTAAATCGCTACGCCAGTGTTCTGCTAATCCGGCCACTCCGGTTTCGGGTAAAGTTGACAGGGATGGTTTATTCATTCGAATCCTCAGTTTTTGTAAAATCGCAAGTGCCGGTTGCTGTCCATAGAGAAATCATCATGGGAAGGCATACCGGCAAGTCACGTCTACATATAGTCGGGCTTCATTCTCCGTGCCGCTAGAGGATGCTCTGAATAAGCCTCGTGATATTCCATGCCGCGAAACTCACAACGACCGCCATGATCTTCATAGTTATGCTGAAAATCATGGAAAAATTCCATAACGCTATGATCCAGCAAATAAGCATCGTTCAATTCAAAAATGATGGTCTTGCCGGGTTCAAGTTTGACCAGGGCATCCTTTAACGCCAGAATGTTGGAGAAAACTGCCGCTCCGCTAATGTCGACCCGAACAGTATCGGTACTTTGCTGTTTAATGACAAATTGAATTTTGAATAAGTTGTTCAATTTGACGCCGCGTATCAAATGAATGGTCAATTTAGCCAGGATACCGATCGCCACACCGACCAACAAATCGGTTGCTATCACACCGATAATCGTCACTACGAACAAGAAAAACTGTTCTTTACCGACCCCCATGACTTTGGCGAATTCTTTCGGCGATGCCAGGCGAAAACCGGTAAAAACCAGTAATGCGGCTAATGCCGCCAATGGAATGCTATGGATAAGCTTGGGGAAAAACGCCACGAACAGCAACAAAAACAAACCATGAAAAAAGTTGGCCCAAGGTGTTTTGGCACCATTATTGACATTCGCCGAACTACGGACGATTTCAGCAATCATCGGCAAGCCACCGACCAAACCCGCTACCAGATTACCGGTACCGACTGCGGTCAAATCCCGGTCAAGATTGGAATGACGTTTATAAGGATCGAGTTTGTCCACCGCCATAGCGCTAAGCAAGCTTTCAAGACTACCGACCAATCCGATAGTCACCACAGCCTCCCAAAATTCCAGCGTGGCAATCTTGGAAAAGTCGGGAAAATAAAAGCTGGACATGAAGTTATCTGAAATGGCAACTAAAAACTTCGGCCCAACGGTTGCTTCATGATGCGGCAGGAAATGCGCATCCGGTAAAAACAGGTACATGTGCTGATGTTCCAGGTCGAAATACCGGGCCAATCCCATACCCACCAACACCACAATAAGAGGGGCGGGAATCATTTTCAAAAATCGATTTTTCAACATCGACCAGATAATCAAAATCAACAACCCTGAAAAACCGATAATGGCTATTTCCGGATTAAGATTAACAAGACTATGCGGAACCTGGGCAATCGTCGAAATCAGGCTGCCTTTCTCCGGCGTAACACCCAGCACCACATGGATTTGTTTCGCCATGATGATGATTCCGATAGCGGCCAACATGCCATGCACTACCGAAGCCGGGAAAAACGAGCTGAGCCGCCCGGCTTTAAACACGCCCATCAAGATTTGAAAGACACTGGCAACAACAATTGCGGCCAGCGTATAGCGATAACCCGCCATCGCATCGCCTTCACCGAGCGATTGCACCGCATCCAAAACCACAACAATCAAACCGGCGGCAGGCCCGTTGATAGTGACAAATGACCCACTGATACGCGAAACCAGCACGCCGCCGATAATAGCGGTGATAATGCCCGCCGACGGTGGAAAGCCGGACGCCATCGAAATCCCTAAGCATAGCGGCAGCGCAATAAGAAACACCAGAAAACCCGACAGCAAATCGCTACGCCAGTTTTCTTTTAATCCGGCCAGGCCGGTTAAGGGCAATACTGAAATTGAATCCCCTTTCATACAAAAACCTCGTTGTTTGTAAAATACATTTTCCATCTATTGCAAGCGATTACTGTGCCAAGCGTTAAACATATTCATAACAACATGATTGTAATGAGTTTTTATTGTGAGTTATTGATAATGAAGAAATAATACTCAATTCGGGGTGTGCAAAACCACCAATAAACGGTTGATTTGAACCGGGCTAACCGCTTTTTTAAACCCATTGATATGATCGATCAAACAGGCTGCTATAATCGCGCCTTTTTTATATAGAAATGAAAACCGTGCAATTAGCCTTTGAAGAATTCGGTAATCCCGACAATGCCCCGCTTATCATCCTGCATGGTTTTTTTGCTTCTTCGCGAAACTGGCGGCAGATAGCTGAAAAACTGTCGGTAGGATTTCATGTGACGGTACCGGATATGCGTAATCACGGCGCCTCGCCGCATGATCCAGCCATGGATTACCCGACGATGGCGGCAGATTTGCTGGACTTTATCGAAAGCCGCGGGATGTCGTCGGTCAACTTGCTGGGCCATAGTATGGGCGGCAAAATTGCGATGTGGTTGGCGCTGAATCATCCCGGCATCATAAACAAGCTGATTGTGGTCGATATTGCTCCGGTCAACTATGCGCACAGTTTTGATCCACTCATCAATGCGCTAAAGGCCTTGCCTCTGGCCGAAATCGTTAACCGCAAACAAGCCGAAATTCTGTTATCTTCAGCGATACCGGAAGCCGGTTACCGACAGTTCCTCTTGCAAAATCTTGTCCTCGACAACGGCAAGTATCACTGGCGGGTTGACCTGGATATTTTTTTCAATACCTCGGCGAATATCGCCGCCTTCCCGGATGCCGATCACTTAACGCCTTATTTGAAAGACACGCTGTTTGTCGCCGGCGAGCAATCGGCTTATGTTAAACAGGCTGACGTCTGTACGCTGTTTCCTCAAGCAACCGTAATAGCCATTGCTGATGCAGGCCATTGGTTGCATGTGCAGCAACCGGCTGTTTTTATAGCCTTGGTGCAGAAGTTCTTACAAGCAGATTGAGGTTGTTCATATAAATTTAAACAAGAGTAGGCAGTATCGCGAATTTAGATAATAAATGACCCATGCTGAAACAAACATATCGATCATCAATCCACCTTGACCCGATAAGTCACAAAACCGCTGCCGCCCGGTTGCAATTGCGAAACGGGCGCCGCCAGTGTAGGCGTAAAATTCCATTTCAAGCCGCCGGTATTATTCGGCGTCAACGTCTTGGTCAAGGTACATAACCCCAAGCTCGCCGGTGTTGCAGCCACTGCGGTTTCGCAAAGCCCCGAGACAAACGTGGTAAAAGACGGCGTCGCATCATTAATCTGCAGATTCTTGATGGTCTCGGCGCCATTGTTGGTGTACGTAATCCGGTACTCCAGTGTCTCACCGGATTTGGCGGTATTGCTGGTTTTCCAGACCGGCGATGTCGGCGTCGTGACATTACGCACTTCTTTCATCAGGAACAGCGCGTTCGAACTGACCGTCGTTATATCCTGACGGGTATAAGTGGCATTCGGCACTGTTGAGCCGGTATAAGCGAACAATGCCTGCACCGGTACATGATTACTGGCGCCCTGGGGCGCACCGGCCGGGATAAATTCTTTCTGAATCAGGCAGATGGTTTGGCCTTCGACGACCGTCATCGCCACCGGCAACAGAATGCTGGCGCTTTCCGACCCATCCAGCACGGCATTGCAATCGGTATCGATGTACAACACTTCTTTCCAGTCGGGAATAACCGGCGATGCTGTCGCTCCCGGCAGACTAAAGGTAACCAATCCGCCCGTACCTGCTATAAAAGTGTGCGGGTAAATCAAGGTGCTGCCGGCAATACCGGTCTTGGCGCCGTCAGTAATAAACCGGTTAGCGGGTACATCGCCGAAGTTCAGACCGGTGTAGCTGGTAGAGGCGACCAGGATAAAACTGATTCTGTCAGATGTACGGTTGTAGGTGTAGCTGGTACCCGATACGCTAGTAGGCACGGTATTGGGCAAAGGGGTATTGACGATACTCGCGCCGGTTGACGTATAGGACGATAAATTACTTTGCTCCACACAGACATTGCCGACCGGCGCCGTTCCAACAGACAGGCTGTAGTCGCCGCTGCCGTCGGTCGTGGTGGTGCTGTAAATAACAGGAACCGTCGGCGAAACCGCGCAATCGGTCAGCTTGACGGTGACATTGGCAATCCCCGTTTCGGCGCCGTCCCTGATGCCGTTATTGGCGGTTCCGGCGCTTGTGCCGCTGTCTTTGAACACCTTGCCGCTAATCGTATAACCGGCGGTGCTGATAGTAAAAGGATAATCTTCCACCTCGCCGTCGGCGGCGGCGCCTGTGACAGAAGCTGATTCAGCGGCATTACCGGCGATACGGAAACGGGCAAACGTGCTGCCTGCCGTCAGCCCCGTCAAGCCGCTCCAGTTTAACGTCACCGTGCCCGCGCCGGACGATGAACAGGTGCCTTGAGCCCGTTCGCCCGCATCGGTAAACACGCCGTTCTTGTTGAAATCAATCCAACCTGACACGGCATTGGCTGTCGTAGTGCCGGCACATCGTAGCGTCAGGCTATAGCTGGTGGCGGTACCGGTCAATACGGGGAAAGTATTCAAACTACTCACCAGTAATTGAACAATGCCCTCGTCCGCCGTACCGCCGGTATCGTCACCGCTTGCAGTGGTTAACGCCTGCCAGGCCGTCTGATTGGCGGCGGAATCGATATCGGGGGGCGTTGTACCCAAATAAATGCTTGGCGTTGTCGGCTTGAGATGCGAAGCACCGCCATAATTGCGAGCAACCGTATCGACTACCGTGCCGCCTGAAGGCGCATCACCGACATCGTAATCGATGACCGTATTTTTAGTATTGCTAAAGGTACAGGTAATATCGTCATTGGCGGCAGGCGTGACTGTAAAACTGGTACCCGTGCCTGACGCAATGACCGTACCTCCGGCATACGCATTACTACAGCTATAGGTGCTGACATAGTTGGCTAAATTAGCCGCAGGCGTACCGGCACCGACTTCGCTAAAGGTATAAACCACGCCTGCCGTGGCCGTGTAGGTAGTGGTGGTTACACTGGTATCCGTGCCTGACGTGGTCGCTGTTACACGCGTCGTCGCGCCTTCTTTAATCGTTATCGTAAATTGATCGGTGCCGGCAAAGCGGCTGCCGATAGTTTTAACCAAAGCCAGTTTCGGTGCCTGTGCGGTAATCGGTATGACATAATCTTCCACTTCACCGCCATTAGTGCCCGCGCCTGTTGCCGAGGTGCTCGCCACATTGGCGAAGCGAAAGCGGACATAGGTGTTACCTGCAACCAGTGTGGCTGGAATAGTGCCTTCCGATCCCGTTGGATTGCTTCGCCAAACCAGACCCACTGTCCCGGCGGTACTGCTGTTGCTCGAACAAGTGCCGCTGGCGCGCTCTGAATTATCAAATACGCCGTTTTTGTCAAAATCAATCCAGCCGTTCACAGCATTAGCGGTGCTGCTGCCGCGACACACCAGATTTAAAGAATAAATCGCCGCATTGCTCGCCAATAACGGAAAAGAACCGGGCGATCCCGACAATAACTGGGCAACGCCTTCGTCTGCGGTATTGTTGGTTTCGTCACCGTTTGCCGTTGTTTGACCCTGCCATGTTGCAAAATTACCGTTATCATCATCGGGTACCGTAGTTCCCAGATACATCGTTTGTATGCTGTTTGAAGCATCGCCGTAACTGGCCGGGGCGTCGCCGTGGTCGGATGATTTATTATTGATCATCGTGCAGACTATATCGCCGAGTGCAGGGATATTTCCGGAGTTAATAGTGATTGTCCTTGAACCCGAGACAAAACTACTGGTTACAGTGACATTACTATTTGCACGATTGACACATCCGCCGCTACTGGCGGTAAAACCTAGAGGTGGTGCTGCTTCAGCTATGGTGATGTTTGTAGAGTTTGAGGCAACAACAATACTGTTAAGTCCAGCTCCTACAGACGAAGTGGTTGTTGGTGTATTTGTTGCCGAGGTGCTAAGCAATACATTAGTTGCTATCGGGTTAGTGTTAGTCGTCGTGAAAGAAAAAGTCCCCACATCCCCGTTACTGACTTTCATCACCGTTAACGTAGCGGAAGTTTTACTGTTAGTGAAATTACAGGTAATTACCGAACCCGCTGTGACGTTAGCTCCCGGTATCGTCACCGCACTGCCGCTGAGCGAAAAGGTCCCTGAACCTCCACCTGTTACCATACAACTGCCCGATGACAATGCCCACCCCGGAGGCACCGTTTCAGTGACCACGACGTCCGTACCCGTCGCACTGACCGTCATGGCTTGATTACCGGCGGTAGCACTGTCGGCATCGTAAGTTTTTGCCGAACCGGCGGCAGTCGTTGTAACCGTTGCCGTGGTTTGTACACCCGGAGTGACGACATCGGCATCGACAACGTTAGTCGGGGTAAAGACAAACGACCCGATTCCGCCTACCGACGTTTTATTAATGATGAGCGTGGCCGTCCGTGTATTAACGTAATCGCAATTAATAGTGGCACCGACGGTTACATTAGTGGCCGGTATCGTAACGGCCCCGCCAGCGCTGATATTAATGGCCGATCCGGTCGGATTAGTGCCGCCTGACACAGAGCAACTGCCCGAACTGCGCCAACCGGGTGCGCTCTCATTAATCGTTACATCAGTGCCGTTCGCTTGCCCGGTGATAGCCTGAATACCCGCTACCGAACTGTCGGCATCGAAGGTGACGGTGGTATTTAACGCGCCGGTGCTGAGCGTAGCCGTTGTTTCATTGGCGGATGTCGTTAAATCGGTGTCCACATTGGTCATGTTAAAATTGAAGGTACCGGCCCCTACCGTTCCCTGCGTGGTTTTGGTCAGTTTCAAAAAAGCATCATCATCAAGGATGGTATAGGTAGCCGGATTACTGGCCGAGTTTCCGCAGGTGATGGTTGAGCTGATAATGTAAGGATTAGCGGTATCGACCTGCATTACGAGAGTTTCATCGGTTTCCGATAATCTGTCATTGATAATCTGGATACCGGTCGCTACCGATTCGGTACCAAAATAAACGCCGGCAGGAATCGTTGTTGTAAATGTATTCGTACCGCTGGGCGTCGTGTAATCGGTGCCTAATGTTGCGGTACCGCCGGTGACAGTGATTGAAACAGGGAGCGGTGCATTGAGCGTTCCCACCACGCGTAATCGTGGCGAAGCAGGTGCGGCAACGGATTCCAGTCCGCTACCATTGTTTGCCGAAAACTCTATAACCGGCTTAAGATAAAAATAAACCTCGTCAATGAAATTACCAACTGTAAGGCTGCCCGACCCGGTTTTAATGGCAGAAAATTCGATGTTTTTGTTTGCCGTTAATCCTGTCCATTTAAATACGCCGCTGTAATCACCCCACTTAGTACTGCCTGCAGTGGTGAATGTGCTTTTCGAACAGGGTGTTACAGTGCTGATGTTGCTCCCACTCTGGCAACTGTTTACCGTTGTCGCTCCAGCCGTCGTGGTGGTTGCATCTAACACCAGACCTGCGGCTATATCACCGACAAAAAATTTCATTTCATCGCCAATTGGGGCCATCGTTCCATCTTGACGGGCCCTGTGACTCAATGCCCAGGTAACATCCTCGTTCTGTAACATACAGATTGTTTGATGTAACGTACCTGCCGATTCTGCATTCAATTCAGCGTGTGTTTTTCCGGCTCTTGCCCATACTGAACCGCCGCTATTAAAACCGTTAAACCAAAGTTCTATGATGTTGCCCGAACCGGGACCGCCGTAGGCATTGCAATTGCCATTTGGACCGGTCGTATCATCGGATACCCAAGGCGAAACGAGATTTTGTCCGACTTGGCAATAATTGACAAAACTGGTTGGCACCGCCAGACCAAAAGGCGATTCAAAACCGTTGTTGAGAAAATTACGCTGCACTAAAGCGTAGGCAGGGGCATGCCAGATCATCAAGCCCATAAAGACAACGAGCAACTTGCCGGTCCTATCAGCTACGCGATGCTTACCTAAGCGTCGGCGGCTGGCATCCATAGCGTATCTTGCCGATGATAAAAATTTCATCAATAGAATGAACATCAAAATACCGATGCCTGACAGTATTTCCGGAACATAAGGGTCCATTACAATTCTCTCCACACAAGGTCGCCAATAAACGAGCCGTCGGTTGTTAATTATCTTGCATTTTGGGCAAGTCGTTTAAATGATTCAACATCATCCAAATTTTGTGCCACCCTAAACAGGTCGGATAATTATCGCTGTTGTCTACATTGCTCCAGCCCAAACGCCTGATACAGTCATGCCGGGCGAAATGATCCATGTGACCGATTATTATCATAACCTGCCACAGGTTACACTCTATTTACCAGTTTCGCTAAAACTGTCCGACTTACGCATAGACTTCGCACACGTAACCTTGAGGAATTTATGGTCGAATTGTTATATTCAAAATATATATTATAGTGAAGCTACATTATAGTGACGCTCGTTCCCAAGCTCCGGCTCTCTATCTTAAAGTAATGATACTTCGCGCGTCCACCTTTGGGGCTTCATAATCGAGTCACTTGATTCGAGAGCAAGGAACCAGGGGTGACCGCACGAAGTATAACAATTACATTATCAGTCCACCTTGACCCGATAGGTCACAAAACCGCTGGCGCCGGGTTGCAGTTGTGGCGTCGGTACCGGCCCCGTTGCGATAAAAGTCCATTTAAGACCGCCAGTATTATTAGGCGTTAAGGTCTTGGTCAGCGTACATGAGCCCAGGCTCGCAGGCGTTGCCGCTACCGGTGGCTCACAGAGTCCCGATACAAAGGTCGTAAAAGAAGGCGTCGCATCGTTAATCTGCAGATTTTTGATAACCTCTGCGCTATTATTCGTGTATGTAATCCGGTACTCCAGGATCTCACCGGACTTAGCGGTATTGCTGGTTTTCCATACCGGAATTGTCGGCACCGTGACATTGCTCACTTCTTTCAACAAGGCGAGCGCATTCGAACTGACCGTCGTTATATCCTGGCGGGTATAGGTCGCATTCGGTATCGTCACCGAACCGGTATAAGCGAACAGCGCCTGCACCGGCACATGATTACTGGCGCCCTGGGGCGCACCCGCCGGGATAAATTCTTTCTGGATCAGACAGATGGTTTGGCCTTCAACAACCGTCATCGCAACCGGCAACAGTACACTGCTGCTTTCCGACCCATCCAGCAAGGCATTGCAATCGGTATCGATATACAACCGTTCATTCCAGTCGGGAATGACCGGCGATGCTGTCGCTCCCGGCAGACTAAATGTCACCGATCCACCCGTGCCTGCTATAAAAGTGTGCGGATAAATCAAGGTGCTACCGGCAATGCCGGTCTTGGCGCCGTCAGTAATGAACTGGTTGGCGGGCACGTCGCCGAAGTTCAGGCCGGTATAGCTGGTACTGGCAACCAGAATGAAACTGATCTTGTCCGCTGTGACCAGCGTATAACCAATCGGCGATGTGCTGCCGGCTACGTTGCTGCCTGTTGACGTATAAGATGATAAATTGCTTTCTTCCACGCAAACGGTTCCGGGGGGCGCGCTTGAAGCGGCAAGGCTGTAGTTACCCGCGCCGTCGGTTATTGCCGTGCTGTAAGTCGTGCCGCTGCAATCGGTCAGTTTAACGGTTACGCCGTAAATGCCCGTTTCAGCGCCGTCGCGAATGCCGTTATTAGCCGTTCCTCCAGTGGTGCCGCTGTCTTTAAAGACATTGCCGGTAATAGTGCTGGTCACATTTTTGGTATTGGTAAAAATACAGCTAATATCCGCTCCGCTGATTACATTGGTTGACGAGATGGTTAACACATTGCCCAGCAGAGAACCAAAACTACCCGTGTTGCCGGTCACCAAGCTATTGGCATCGGTACAACTTGCAGAAGTAAGGGTATAACCGAATGCGGCAGTTTCGGTCAAAGTCACCGCCGTTCCGCTCGTGATCACGTTGATCGCGGTCGGCAAGGCAGGTGTCGGCGTATTCGCCGCTATCGTAGTGATACTGCCGGGCGTACTTGCCAGATTCGTTTGCGCAAAGCTGAACGGACCATCAAATCCACCTTGGGTAATTTTCTGGACTTTAACCGTCGCGGTTTTGGCATTAGTAAAAGTACAGGTAATGGCGCTGCCCGCCGCCGTCGCTGCAGCATTCAGCGTCACCGTTCGGGTTGCCAAGTTGGTAGTCGCAGTACCGCCGCTGCCCAAACCGGTACAACTGATGCCGGTCAGTATGTAACCCAAAGGCGGCCCCGATTCGGTGATGTCGGTGCTGACACCCGCCGCCGTCAGGGTTTGCGTTACGCCGGTCACACCGACGCCACTCGTAGTGGTGGTGATATTCTGACTGCTCCAGCCATTGGTGCCGGTGAAGGTGAAAGTGCCGGTACCGCCGTTGCTGATTTTGGTCACCGTCACGGTCGCCGCTTTGGTATTGGTGAAGGTACAGTTGATCGCCGCTCCGGCAATGACGCTGGTGGACGGAATCGTTAAGGTGCTACCGACCAGCGTGGCCGTGTCGCCGCTTTGCAACCCGGTGCAGCTCGCGCCGCTCAGCGTATAACCGGCCGGCGGCGTGGCTTCAGTGATGGTGGTCGCGGTGTTCAAGGCGGTCAGCGCTACGTTGGTCAACGCCGCCGTGGTGGCGCTAACGCCTGCCGTGCTGGTGGTGATCGTGGTCGCCGTCACCGGCAAGCCGTTGCTACCGGTGAAACTGAAGCTGCCCACACCGCCGTTACTGATTTTGTTGACGCTGACCGTCGCCGCCTTGCTGTTGGTAAAACTACAACTTATATCCGCGCCTGCTTTTACATTCGTGGCGAGTATGGTCAAAACGTTGCCTGCCAATGTGCCAAAGCTCGCCGGATTACCGGTCACGGCACTGTTTGCGTCTGAACAACTCGCAGAGGTTAAGGTATATCCTGACGCGACAGTTTCAGTTAAGGTGACATCTGTACCAACGGCAGTGACATTAATCGCAACCGGTGCAGCGGGAGCTGCGGTATTCACTGCGGTCGTGCTGATGTTAGCAGGCGCGCTTGCCAAATTGGTTTGTGCAAAAGTAAAAGGTCCACCAAATCCGCCCAGCGTGGTTTTTTGGAGTTTAACCGTTGCGGCTTTAGTATTGGTAAAAATACACACGACTTGTGCGGCTGTGCCTGTGCTATTCAATGCCGGTGCAGTGAAAGTTCCGCTGCGCGTGGTGCTGTTGGTTAAGTCAGAAGCGGTTAAGGTAACCGCCGTTGTGCCATCACCTAGTTTACAACTCAAGGCAGTCGTGTAATTTGACAGATTTGTCGCTGTCCCTGCCGTTTCTTGTACAGTAATGGTTCCCGCTGCGTCCACAGCAACGAAATTTGTTGTGCCATTATTGGCGATGTTGTTGGCGGGATTGGTGCCGCCTACGGAGTTGCCGCCTGAGACCGTCAAATTAAATTTACCCGTATCCGTCGTTGGGGCCAGTGTTTTGATAATTTTAACCGCCGGGCGGATGGTCAACGTGTAATCCTCCACTTCACCGTCGGCGGCCGCACCCGTCACTGTTCCCGACTCAGCAGCATTACTGGCAATTCGGAAACGCGCAAAAGTGATACCTGTTTTCAGGCCGGTTAATGTGGTCCAGCTTAAGGTAACAGCGTTAGCTGTACAGGTTCCTGATTTTTTCTCTCCCGCATCAAAGGCGCCGTTTTTGTCAAAGTCTATCCAGCCTGCGACGGTTGCACCATTTCCGCTACAAACCAAGGTTAAACTGTAATTTGCATCACCTGCTGAAAGGACAGGAAAAACAGCGGGCGCACCTGATAGCAGTTGGGCAATCCCTTCGTCGCCCCCTGCATCATCACCCGTAGCGGTTGTTTGCCCTTGCCAAGTAGTTTGATTGGCGGCGGTATCAATATCCGGCAAAGTGGTGCCTAAATAAATGGTAGGACTCGTAGGTCTAACATGAGATGCGCTGCCATAACTGCGCGCTACGGTATCAACGGTAACGCCGGAAGGGGCATCGCCGTAATCATATTCTATGGTAGCAATGGTATAAGTTTCATCAATATGTGTAGTTGGCTCAACACCTTCACCCGTAGTCGGGGTTGTGGTTTGATCTAAAAGATTACCTGCAAGGTCAACCAAATCGTTGCTGCTAAGGAGGTTTAAATCAAGAATCCCTAGGTTAGTGGTGGGGATACTGGAAATGCGAACCGTGTAGGTAGTGGGTCCCGTCTGGCTAACCGATGAGAGTGTCGCTCCGGTACTGCCCAGCCCAGTAATTTGAAAATCGGTCTTATCCACATTGGTAACGGCTTCGCTAAACGTGACATTAAAATCAACGTAATTCTGGATGGCGAGTGCGGCAGGTGTTATAAACTCACCTAATGGATTAAGCCGCTCGATTTTAGTCAGCGTGGGTGCAGTGGTATCAGGTACTACATTATTAATGATGAGTTCATTGGTGGTGGTATCCGTGGTGGATTTGGCTCCTGCCGCTGTTGCATTAGCCAAGCTAGAGCCATAAAAAACAGTGGCTTTGACATCATAGGTTGCTAAAGGCAGTGCATTGGCTGCGGGTATAGTCAAGCTCCATGTGCCAATACCTGTGGTTGCGTCAAATACTGCTGTGAGTCCGGTGGCGGCATTGGTTAATGTGACGGTATTCCCTACCACAGTCCGTGTATTGGCCGTATAAGTGACACCATTGACCACAATACTAAACTGCCAAGCCGTATTCGTTGAATTGGTTACCGTACCCACAAAAGTACCCGTTAAGTCGGGTGTCGTGTCATTAGTGGTTTTTTTGTTAACCGTAGGAACTTGATAGGTAGGCGGTAAACCGCTAGCCCAACTGGGGCCTACGCCAAATTCGATGTAAAGATAGTTTATGGGAGAATTGGTTGCATTTCCCGTTTTGAGGGAAATGGTATGGATGCTGTCATAGAGAGCCAATACTCGAAGTTGGTCCCCTGTAGATGTCCCTGGTGCAGTGGTGACATTTCCAGTGTTCGTTGTTTGAAAATGGGTGTAGCCTGGAAATTGAGTTTGCACAAGACTTGTGTTGGTGGCTAAGGCGTAGGTCGCATAGCCGCCAAAATCCTGAAATTGAGCTCCTGCATCAAGGTCATAGGCATTAATGGCCACATTCTCTAAAATAACGTCAGCACCTGTAGAACTGGTTGGTGTCGTACCATAACTCCCTGATTTAATAAATTCAAAATCAATCTGAATGGTTCCTCCGGCGGCGGTAGTGGCAGCCGCAGCTAAAGTAAACCAATCTTTGAGTGCCGGTGCAGGTGCCCCGGCTACTGTATCTGTTCCTGTAAGTGGTAAGCCTGCCAGGGCAGGAATGGTTACGATGGCATCTATGCTTTGTCCATCAACGGTAATGACATTGCTAAATAAAATTTTACTTCCTGCGGCTAGGCCCGTTCCTGACAGGAGTGTCGGGGTGTTAAATTTCAAAGGGCTGGCGTTGATATTAAAAGTAGGCATCGTTACCGGAATATAGACATTGCTCAGGGCGGCTGCCAAGTTGCCTGCGGCATCTTGTAGTTTGTTAGTGCCAGGCGTATAGCTAATTCTCAGATTGGTGTCTGTAACGGCTATTAAACCGTTTAAGTTTAGAGAAACTGTTTGCGCGGTGGGGTTAATCGTAACGCTGGTTACGGATAGCTGCGGGCCCACGCCCCCATTTCTGCTAAAAGTGAAATTACCTACTGCGGGCACTATGGCCGCGTTCAAACCACTGCCTAGCTCATCATAAAACAAGGTAATGGTTGAACCAGCACCAGCGGCGGAACGGAAGACCGGAGCTGTGGTGTCTGGGGGGACGTTCACTTTATCTGCGGGATCATCAGCAACAGCGGCATGGGTTAGTGTTGCCGCTGTGCCACCATTGGTAATGGTGCCACCATTAAGTGCCAAGCTGTTAGCATTGACGCTGATACCATTGGTATCAGCGTCAGCTGCGACAACTGTATAGCTAAATATTAAAGCGGTTGTTCCGCTACCACTCGTATAGGTTGCTGTTCTGAGGGTTCCACCTATGTTTAATGTCAATGTTGGTGTTCCGGTCACAGTTTCGTTTCCCGAAAAAGCAACTCTGGCGGTAACTATATTGCCTGCCACGTAGCCCGTTGTTGCATTTGCTGGTGTGGAATTAATAGTGATACCAGTAATATTTGTTGGAGCGGCAAAAACATGAAGCGGCATCAAAAACAGCAAACTTGTTGCTAAAAGCAAACGTAATCTACCTCGCCATGAATAGAAAGCCGAAAACGCTGTCCTCAGACAAAGAAACAAATCATTGGTAGCCACATAGTAAAGAGTGTTGCAATCAAGAACGACAGCCTGCACAGCACAAGCGGCAAACAGCCACAGCCCTAATAGCAGTTTAAGCATAGCATCCAACTGTCTGAAGTTGGTGAGCTGTGTAAAATATTTCCTTAAGAGGAAATATAACTCAAAATATTTTTTGGAAAAAAGTGTTATCTGCTGTTTCTGAAACATTTAAATCTACCTTGAGAATAACTTTGATTGGTGGCCGTATCAGCGTCGGGTCTCGTTGTACCTAAATAAATAGTCGGTGTCGTGGGTATGCTGTGAAATGCACTAACGTTTTTACTATCGTCCCTAAGCCAACCATAAAATCCTGCGGACGGGGCAACATGCCCTGTCCGGCTTGGGGATTCACTCCAATATAATCTCCACACGCCGGTTAGGTTGCAAACATGCCTTGAGTTGTTCTTTATCTTTTACATCAGGGCAGTCTTTAACCGGTTGGGTATCGCCCATGCTTTGGGTCCGTATCTGTTCACTCGGCAAGCCGAAACGACTGGTCAGGTAATGTCGAATGCTGTCCGCCCTGCGCCGGCCCAATTGCTGATTATAGTCATGACTTCCCAGTCGGTCGGTGTGGCCGGTTATTACTATGCCATGCCACAGCGTGCGATCCTTTACCAGCTTTGCAGCAAAAACATCCAGCTTGAGTTTACCGCCAGTCGTCAAGTCCTGTTCAGCGGATTTATCGAATGGAAACAGCACATCCGCATCGAGCACAAAATGGCGGGGAGCTGAATCCGGCGTAGCGGCTACCGGAGCAGCCGACAGCGGCGCCAAATGACACGCGGCAAGCGCCTCTTCCAGTTGATTAACCAATATATTAACGATACTTACCGCGGGGAGTACATGTTCGGGGGTATTGAGTCGGGTATCGACTTCATAGCGCTCATGAGCCAGTTCAAGCAAGGCCACTTCAAGACGGGCGAGTGCTTCACCGACACAATTCAGTTTGGCGGCATCCTCTTTGATCGCGTTGATTTTAGCCCATAAATCCGGGTATACCTTGCTGCTTCCGGGAAATTCCGGAATAGCCAGATCAACATGGGTCCCAGCTCGCTCCTGACTGACCAGCAGTCGCAACGCGTCATCGAGTAACGGCTCCAGTATCCCGGTCTTGTCGTTTTCTTCATATTCTTTAACACCGAATTCAATCATCAGCTCGCTTCGGGTGACGGCATACAGCGATGGCGCGCGAGCTCGCACCGCCGCAACACGGCTACGCAAATCCTGGAGTGCGGCCCTGTCTCGGGCAATTGCTTCATCGGTAAAACGTTGCTCCATTGTGGTCGATAACGCATGGCCCTGTACCGGATCAAGATTGACGCAGGCGGTCAGACCGACGGACAGCATCAAGGTGCTCAATGCACACCTTGTACCTTGCATTTTCCGGGACACTCTTATGGTTGCGATGAGCGCTATAACATTCATTTTTTTCATCAGTAGACGTTTTACCAGGACAAGGAGTTCTCATCAAACTTGAAGCGCGCCCGGACATAAATACCCGGATCCAGGTAATCATTGCCGCTCAGGTCGGGATCGCTAACGCCGCGGAGGTTATAACCGGCGGATAGCCACAGATTGTCAACCACCTGATAACCGACCTCGGCGCCGATAGCATATTGGGTCGCACCGCCCTTGCCGATATAAATGCCGGTTTGCACGGAGACGTCCCAGTCTTTGATAAAGTCCCAGGTGGCGCGCCCATACAGCAATTGCGCCCAGTACAGCGAGTCCAGAACATCGCTGTTGGTCAGGGTTTTATCACTGGTCATCAGTTTGCCCGCGTAGCGTCCCGACAGGATGACATCGGCATTGGCCTGATAGTTGGCGTGCGCGGAAATAATGTGTGTGCGTGTGCTGTAATCCGCCGGACTGCCGCTAACGTCTTCATACTTGTGCTCGTAACGGCCCAGCATGTTCCAGACATTCTGATCGACTTCGCGGTAGGCGAAACCGATTTGCTGCCTGGTCTGGACAGTCTCTCCGGCGATTTTGTTGTCTATATAAGAGAAGATATTGCGCAGCAGCATGCTCCACGCCTTACTGATCTTATAAGACAGCGCCAGAGTATTGAGCAGGCTGTCGCTGGTATCGGCTTTGCGCAGCTCCAAACTGGCGCTGGTGCGGTAACGCGGATCGGCAAAATATTCGACGGTGCCGACCAGCGCGTTGGAGTTGTTGCCCGGCAGACCGTTGAAAGTTTTGGTGGTTTCGAAACCGCCGCCGACGCGCAGACCGTCGAAAACCGTCCAGGTGTTGCGCACACCTAATGCAGTTTGGGCTTCGCGCCCCGACTGTCCGTCGCGCAAACGGTATTCGTTGTACATATTGCCGCCTTTCATATAGGCGCTTTCAACACCGATAACCGCCGTGTTATTGGGTGCAAAACTGTTGAGATTGAACTGGCTGCCGAGCGTGGACGCCAACTCATAGCGACCGAATACCCGCGTTTTTTCAGTCAACTGGTAATTGGCGCCGACTGCGAACAGGTGCTTATCAATATCGCGCACATCCTGCTCGGCTTCAACATAAGCCTGAAGTCCCGTTACCCAAGGCATTTGCGCGGTGAATTTACCACGCACGGTCAGCAATTCGTTCCTGATGCTGTTGCCCAGAGTCGTCAAGGCGGTCGGTGCGCAATTAGCCGTCGTGTAGGTCAGATTACTGACGCAAGAGCTGCCGCCCAGAACGCCGGTATCGACCGATGCGCGCATACCGAGTTCACCTTCCATGCCTTCTGCGATACGCCGCACGACATTAGCGACGATACCTTTGCGCACGCCGCCGTTCACATCGTCCTTGCTGTAAATGGCTTCGCCCCTGAGCTTGGTGTCGGCGTTGATTTTGTATTCAATAGTCGCCGGCGCTTCGGTACGGCCTGCATTGCTATAAGCGCTTTGGTTGCTGAAATTCTTGTCGGTTTTAGTGAACTGGGCGCGGGCTTTCAAGTCACCGTCTTCATGGCGGATTTCAACGCGCTCGGCGACGCCGCTGCCTTTTAAATCGGTATCGCTGTGCGCCAGCTCACCGTTGACGACGGTTTTTTCGCCCAACTTGACAACACCGGTAGCGCCCAGCAATGTCGAGCGGTTGGCCGGATCGTCATCCTTGATGCCGATAACGCCGAGCTGAATATTGTCGGTCACTTTCATTTGCGCATCGACGCCGCCGACACCGAATTTGGGTCCGCCACCCGCACCGCCGACGCCGTTTGCGCTGGTTTCATAGGTCACCCGGATATACTGACGGTTCAGGTTGGCGTCGACTGAAGGTATCGGGCCGCGGAACAACAGGCGTTTGGTCAACGGTTCGAGGTTATAATCGGCAAAACGCGTTTGTGTGGTACTGGCCAGTACAACACTGGGCTGGTTACGATCGCGCACCAATATCTCGACTTTTTCGCTGTTCTCAATCAGATTACCGCCGTTAGCCAGTTGGTAAGGGCCGGAGGTGCCGTTGGCCGGGAATTCCTCGACAATCTGGGTTGAACCGTTACGGCTGTAAAAACCGGTCACGTTGAACATCTCGTCTTCGTAATGCCCTTTCACACCCATCAACGACCGGCTGTACTGGGTCAATTGGCGAACATCGGTATTGCCTGCCGTGGTAAAGTCGCCGTACAACAGATAGGACTTGTCTTTGTCGATACGCACATACATCCGGCTGGTGCTCTGGGCGTCAAAACCCTTAGTGGCGGAATCGCCGTAAATCGGGTAATACTGGTCCGGTTGAATGTCGCGGAACAAGCGATCCTGGGTACCCTTGTCGCTGTCATAAGCCGTCGTCAACAGATACTTGCCCAGTACCGAGCCCTTGAAGAAAAACGCCGCCCGTCCGGTAGCGCTGGTTTTCTTGTCGTCGCTGGTGGTCGAAAAATTATTCAGCTCTTTTTCAAACACATCATTAGGGCTGGCCGCATTCAGGCTGCCGTTACCGAGGCGTCTTAAGTTCAATACGCCTTCCAGGATACCGGCGCCGACCAAAGGACGCAATTCAGGCAGGTAGGCGATTTTAACTTCGCGTTTGAGGACGCCTGAACTAATGCGAATAATACCGTCGCTCGGTTGGCCGGGCGGCATCAGTACAACTTCCGCCGAACCGCCCTGAACAAAAATCTGGGTGCCCGGTTCATCCTTGTTCAGGTCATTGGTTACCCAATGGCCCTGATCGGTCTCCAGGGTCATTTGCGTACGCACCGTGACCGGTACGCCCTTGTCATCGGTCAGGCGCAATTTCATGCGGATCGGCGTGTTGCCGTCGGCAATAGCGACAGCGGGCAGATCCAGCTCCACCTTGCCCAATTCATCGGGCGCTATCAGCGTGATCGTCTTTTCACCGCGCGGATTGCCGGCTATGTCCAGTTGCTCGAGTTTCACGGTGTTGGCGCCGGGTTTCAAGGCCACGCCGATATATTCCCAGGCTTCCATCTGCTTGTCGGCCAGTCGGCTGCGCTTGCCTACCCGCTTATCGGACACTTCCTTGCCGTTGACGGTCAGGCGGAAGGTAACGCCCAAAGCGCCCTTCACCCTGACATTGGCCTGATCGATAGGCAGAGTGTCCTTATCCTTGAGATCAACGAAATCAAGACTATTGTCGAGTTTGACAATCTGGTCTTCCAGCTTGACAACAGGCACTGTCGCAACCGGCGCATCCGGCAAGGCCATTGGCCGAACCACGCTCATGTCGCGCGGCATCACGCTGGTGAACGCCTCGGCGTCACCGGTCCGTTGCGTGCCGTTAACGGCGGCGGGCATTTGTCCCACCAGGCCGGAGGCGGGTAATCCGCGTGGATCGCCCGGATTAATCGGTCTGCCTTGCGCATCAAGACGGCTGCGCAACAGATAGTCGGTTTCCGTGTCCGGCCTTTCGACTAACGCCGCACGGCGCCGTTTAACCTCTTCCATGACGGCGCTTGTGTGGCAAGCGCCCTTTTCCGCTTCACTATGACCGTTATAAATGGCGAAATCGGCCTTATGCAGCTCACCATTCTTGAGATCGACAAATCGGCTATCGCCCTTGCCCGAGTTACGGTTGGACAAGGGAATCAATTTCGCACCGCGCGGCAATGTCGTGGTATCCAGCTTGAGCACATGCGTGACCGGCTTAATGCCGTAAAAACTGTATTTACCTTCAACATCGGAAATAATGTAAGTGCCGTCTTCCAGGTAGATACGCACACCGGGAACGCCGATTTCCTCATGTCCCTGGACTCGGTCGGCATTGCAGTCCATATAGACTTTACCGATGATGAAGCCGTCATCGCTGAACACACCGCCGGTGACCTGTACACGCGCCAGCGCTTCTTGCGAGCGAAATACACCGCTGCTGGCGACCGCGTGATTGATGCCGTCGCCTTGCCCCGCGCCGACACCGACCCGCACCCGGTAAGTCAAATTAACGCTTTTGCCTACAGGAATGACTCTATTCGGATCGGTCCAGGTGATAACGGGACCACGACCGCCTTCGGGATCGGGGGCGCGCAAATCTTCAATCAGCGTGCTGCCGGGTTCGTAAGCAAAACCTGCAGGCAAATTGTCAACGATGCTGTAACCGGTGATCGCCGAAGAAGTTTGATTGGTCAAGGTCAATGTGTAATCAAGAAAATCGACTAACTCAACCACCGACTTAGAAGCGGTTTTTTTCAAAAACAACTGTCCGGCGTTATCGAGAGGCGGATCCACCGGGATATGGTTGTGAAACACCGAGCCGTAATTAGGCCCCAAACGGAATTTCAGGTAATACGGCGCGTCGGCGGGATTTGCCGGCGGTCCTTCCTGAGGCTGCACCAAACCTGCCGGCGCCGTGCCTTCACGCGGCGCTATCTCTGACTGGAATCGGTAACCGCCGGGCGGTACTACCTTCAAGGAATAATCACAATCCTGCGTTACCGGCGGACTTTTCAATACATAAAAATAGGCCCCGTCACTGCCTGTCACCATGCTGACCGCGTTGCTGCTTTCCACCTTGTAGCGACCGTCGGAACCGAACTGCAACTGGTCAAGAGTAAAATCGGAACTTGCTCCTCCGGTGCAGCTCTCCTTGGTCAGAATAACCTTGGCGCCCTCAATCAATTTGGCGGGATTGGCGGAATCGTAAATAACGCCTTGCGGATCGATTAACAGGGCATTCACAAAAGCCGATGACGCGACAACAATAGTCGCGCTATTAACACTATTGCTGTCAAACGCGGCGCCAAAGGCTTTATTGGAAAAAGTCTCGCTGGTTTTGGAGGTAGCCAGATTACGCACCAGACGAACGGAAAAGGTAATAATCTCTTCCTCATTCGGCTTGAGAGTACGAGTGCCGTCGCTGAGGCTTAGTTGTAGCGTGTTTGGAAAACCTAACGCGGCGTCATCTTCATCAAGTTGAGTGCGATCGCAAAGTCCGAGATTGCCGTTTCTACCGACATATCCTTTATAAGCGCTGCCCGCAGACACCAGCAGTCCGTTCTGCATGACCGGGGGACCTAGCAGTTCCCATGATTTAACGGGGCCGTTGGCGCGATCCATTTCAAAGGTGCAATCCAGGTTATCGGCAACCCTAACGAAGGTGGCGTCGACCTTACCGGTATTTTTCACTTTAATCGCATAATCCAGCTCATAGGTATCCGCTGAAATCTTGCGCGGCAAGCCTGCGGATTTAACCATTGACAGCATCGGTGTCAACGGTGTTACCCCCGACAATGCAATCGGGGTCGGTGATTTTTCAGACGGGTCGTTGTTACCGTCAGGATCGGGATTGGTACCGTCTACAGAGTCATCGACTATCGTCAACGGGCCAGCCGGTTTGTCGGCTGCATTGGCGGTGGCGGTATTCAGTATTTCTTTGACGCCGTCGGCAGGAAACAGGCGCACACTGAACTGCACGGTAAAGGTTCCTCCGACCGGCAGGATGGCGTTCGGCGCCAGCATGTTCTGAGAACCGGGTTGTCCGGTAAAGCGGCTGTTATAAGCGACTTTGGCGCCCTGAGTTGGCGTCGAGGCGATGCCGGTATCGGCCACCACGGTGTACTGTCCCTTGCCGGGCTTCGCTTTCTTGACATAGGCGCCGAATAGTTTATCGCCTTCCAGCAAATCATTGACCGCCAGATCATAGAGCGGCGCATCGCCGTAATTTTTAACGGTGAAGGTCAAAGGGACGGTATAAGTGCCGTCCAACTCACCGTCGGCACTACGATTGGCAGTTACAGTACCGGCTTTTTTGGCAAGGCCGATGCGCAAGTCATTTGATTTCAGAGTCAAAACAATCCGGTTGGATTCAACATCGGTATTGTTGGCACCGTCATTAAAAGCCACAAAGCCGCTATTGCTGATTTTACCCGATTCGTTGCCGCTTACCTTGACATCGAAGGACATCGATACAGACGCGTTAACATCGACTTGGCTCACCAAACCAATCGCAACTTCGCTAACCAGAGACTGCTCAATAAAAGTACTTTGATAATCGAAAGGCGCGGCGCCCCGAACGCGATACATTTTTACCGCATTGCCGTTACTGGAGCTGAGTCTGCCGGCAAATAGGGCACCCTCAGGGATAACATCATGAATCAGGACAAAAGACTTCGCCACCCCGTCCAGTTTTATCGGTGTCGCCGTGGAACCGGCCATTGCGGCGGGCAATGCAGGCTGATTGCCGATATTGGCGGCGGTCAGCGTGTAACGTATCTGTTGACCGATTTTAACCGGTCCGACCTGATCCGCTTTCTTGACAATCGACATGACAGCCGAATCACTCACTTTGATGATATCGGTATTGAAAGCGCTAACCGCCTCACTTTCCGTCTTGACACCCAGCAAAACACGGGCAAGGCCGCCGTTTTGGCTGGCCGGCACTTGCCCCATGACCAATAGAGTAGCGGATTCCCCAGCCGCCAGGGTGATGAAGCTTTTGGCCCCAATCGGGCTAGTGAGGCCATTGACACCGTTAACATTGAATGGGGTTAACTTGATAGGCTGATCAGAGCTCGCCTCGAAAAGACCGTCATTATTGAGGTCATGAACCAGTGTCAGTCTAGCCAAATCATAGTCGTCGTCGTTAGCGTTGGGCATTGAAAAGACATACTTCGATGTCACATTACCGGTATTCGTCAACACATGCACGATGAGCGCGTTTGCACCCGGAGGGAGACTGACGGTCTGGTCATGAGTCAGAGTCAATGCCTCGACATTCTGCACGGTGGCCTGGACGGTATTCGAATAAAGCGTTTCGCTTGCCGTCTGACCATGAGGGATATAGGTGGCTTCGGCGCGATTATTGATGACTGTACCGCCCGGAGGCATGGCTGCTTGCGCTGCTTGCCCGGCCAATACGCCAATCAAAAGCAACACATAGATCACTGCTGTACGGGCTCTATCAGCAAATACAGCAGCAATCCAGGTAGGTAGTGTTCTTGTTATTGTCATATTTTATAGGGGTTGGTCAGTTATATGCGCCTGATGTTTTCCTTTGCACTCCCAACATGAGTACAAGGGAAAAAACCGGGTTTAGTACTGTTCTTACCAGGAATACCGGCCTAATCGCTGTTGTCCCGGATTGAGACCCGACAGGCTTTTAAAACCTGTCGGGTCTGCATGCGCAGATTGGGTCAGCGATAGCTTATCCAACCTGTTTTATTCTCTTAACTTACGGGTTGATACGAACCAAAAACCCCGGTGTAGGTCGGGCAATGCTTTCCTGCCCGACATTTCCCACAATCGTTGAGATCGTCAATTGTCGGGCAACGATAAAGCTGTTGCCCGACCTACCCGACTACCCGACTTACGGGTTGATACGAACCGAAAACTCCAGTTGCGTTGTGGCATTAGGCGGCACACTCGTCCAAGTGCCACAAGTGATCGGGCCAGTGCTGCCGACCGACGCAACACCTGTACCGCCTAACCCGAACCCAACTGAGGTGGAGACCGAACCGGTGCTGGCACAAGCGCCGCCACCGCCGTAGCTGGTGAAGGTCGGTGTCGCATCATTGATGACAACATCGGTCACAGCCGCGTCACCATCGTTAGTGGCGACAACCTTGTACCATACGCATTGGCCGGGTTTTTGGTTCAGGGCGCTGATCGAATAGCCCCCAGTAGGAGCATCACAAGTTAAAGTGCCGCTGTTCCAGGCACCTAAAGCTTGTGTTTTGTCCAGACGAATCTGGCCCGCCAACACCGTGGTGGTGTCGCCTATTTGGTTAGTGCTACCACAAGTTGTGTCAACTGCTGTGACGTTGATTACAGAATTGACACCGGATGATGCGCCTGAAGGAGCTTGTACCTTAACCAATAGCTTTAGGCTTGTCCCTGCTGATAATGCAGGCAACGCCGAGACCAGTGTATCGCTCGGATTGCTGCCACCACCGATAACAGTATCACCCGGATCAACAACGCCATTGCCAAGCACATCATGGTACAGCACGTAAGTCCAACCAGCCGCAGCACCGCTATTAGTAACACTAAAGGTGAAGTTAGGGCCGCAAGAGTTGTTGCCGCCATTCAACAAGGTGTGCGGATACACGATCGTGCCGCCGGGTTGAATTTGGCCGGTACCGTCAGGCGCCAAGGACAAAATGTTTTGTGCCGATAACGTGACCGCATCGAGCTTTATATCGCTTGCTTTAGTCGCATCGGATAAGACCCGGAAATAGGCATTATAAGTGCCTGCCGCGGCCGTTGGGCCTGAAGCCGGTGTGGTGACTACGGCGCAAAAATTAGCCGTGCTACCTGCTGTAATTGCATTAGTGTTGCTGACAACGCCACCCAATGCAGTACACGTTCCTGAATGGAGAACCACTGTCCAGCCGGACGGCAAGGTGCCTGGCACGAAAGCCGCTGCACTGGCCAGCGTACTGCCGGTAGTCAAATGATAGGCAAAATCGTAGTTGTCAGTCGCCAAACCGGTATTTTTAACGCTCAAATCAAATTGTGCAGCATTACCAGGCAGCACTGTTTTGGTCGTGATAACCGTTGTCAAACTACCTGTGCCTATACCATCAACACCCAAGTTGTTGGTCAAATCCACACTCGGCGGCGTGATTGAGGCCAACTGGTCAAACACGGTGTTGTTTACCGCTGGGCTGCCTTTTGACGTGGCTATTTTAGCCACAGTGAAATTGCTTGCCGTAGCACAGTTAATCAAGTCACAGGCATTGGCCGGGATCGTGGCTTTCAACACCACCTTGTAGGTCCCATCCGATGCCAACGGCCCGGTGTCGGGTATACCGTCAGCATCGCTGCTGGTCAACGGTGTACTGCCATCGGCTTGGAACAATTGGAAAGTAGTGCCATTGGGGAACTTAGTGGCGCCACCAAAATTATTGACATTGTAGGTAATGTTAAACGTGTCCGTGACAGAGCCGGTGTTGTGGATGTAGTTGTCGAATGACACGACAGCACCGGGCGCCACAGCAGTCGGAGTCGTAGTTACCAGATCATTGCCGGCGGCAGCGGCATTGTCGCCGTCTACGTCTGAGCCTGAGCTGTTATTCGCCACCACGCTATAGTCACCGGTCACTGTGAAACGTGATTGGTTAGTGGTCGTGAGTGTTCCTGTTGGCGTACAAGGCAACGTTGCGCTACAGGCGTCACTAGTATAATCAGCAGTGTTAGTTGTTCCACTCGTGCCCAACGGCGCGTCGGTGTCGACAGTAACCTTGAAGGTAATATAACCTGAAGCATTCGCCGGTACGCTGGCAATCAATGCTTCAATCGCGGTCTGCGCAGATGTACCTACACCCGTCGTGGCCGCCAAGTAACGAATCCCTGATTGGTCTTCTGCATTCGCATCAGTCAACGACACCACGCCTGAACCTGAGCCTGACCAGACGGCTTGGCCTGCCACATAGCTAAAATTAGCTTTACTGCCTGTACCAATCACGTCCTTGATATACAAAGGGCCAGCCGAATTACCGGAGTTGGTGTAGTTCAGCCTATATTCCGCTGTTGTGCCTGCAGGCCCCGTGGTCAATGAGCCTGTATTAAAAGCCTTCGTGACGGCAAACACGGGGACATTGTTGGCAACAGTCAACTTGTCGGTATTTGATATTGAAGCAGGCGAATAGGTGCTGAACCATGGTGTACCGCTCATAGGTACGCCAGTGACTACTTCATCAGACACTACCGCGCCATCAGCCGCCGTGGCTTTTACCGCCATCACAACGACAAAATTGAACGAGGCGCCCGGCGCCAAAGCGCCTGTCGGTACGTTGGTGCCTGTACATGCGGGAGACCCGCCTACCGTACATAAGGCCGGACCGTCAGGGGTACCGTTGTTATCGGTGTCAGCAAAAATCGACACGCCGTTCAAATTGGTTGTATCAAATCCAGTAGGCAGGGTGAGATAAAAGGTATCGGTGCCGTTGCCGGTATTGGTCAAGGTATGCGGCATATAGACCGTCGTACCGGCCGCCGCTGTTTTGGTGTTGTCGTTGATCAACGTGAAGCTGCCGATCTGGGTAACCGTTGTGGTGACTAAGGAATAAGCACAAATTAATTTAGGCAAGTTCAGATTGAGAATTATAATTTGCAACCCAGAAACTTTACTTAAAATAGACCAAGATAAAACCTTACTCAAAAGAAATTGAAACGCAGATGCAAGAATTGTATAGCCGTCTG
>SXGS01186573.1_pt1 | contig 25824 bp, 22 predicted proteins | sample 3174681 | NCBI WGS metagenome assembly SXGS01 (sample SAMN11356861, study PRJNA531348) | freshwater metagenome | isolation source: freshwater sample F1-80 | place: China: Fuxian Lake, Yuxi | collected 2017-12-25 | reverse complement strand
TCATTGGTATCTACACAATTCTGCCAACCCCATGAAGACGTTTCCGCCTTACCTCTGCGCTCTTCGCTTCTCTGCGGTAAACAAGGAAGTGTCCGTCACTTTTACCGCAGAGAAGCGAAGAGCGCAGAGGTGGTGAAACTGTCGGACATTTCGAGTTGTGTAGATACCAATGAGGCAAGCTAAGTGGGGGGGGATTCCGGTTGTTTTCAATTCACGTCTTGACCTTTCTCAATTTCAGAATTTGGAGCTTTCGATGAATCCGTTTCAGTCCTCAAATCCCAAGCGTCGTGGTTTTACGTTGATCGAATTGCTGGTGGTGATCGCGATCATCGCGGTCTTGATTGCCTTGCTGCTCCCCGCCGTACAACAGGCGCGTGAGGCGGCCCGGCGTAGTCAGTGCAAGAACAATCTCAAGCAGATCGGCCTCGCCATACATTCTTATTTGGACTTGGCCAGGACGATGCCGGCCAGCCATTACCGAGTTCTTCCGCAGGTCGCGAACCCCACGCCTGCGGTCAACTGGGACTGCATGTTGGCACCGTTTATGGACAACGCCCCTCTTTACAAGAGCCTCGATTTCATTTCGATCTACGACCCCACCATAATGTGGTCGCAAGCAAACTCAGTAAAAGCACTTCAGACGCAAATCCCAGGATTGCGGTGCCCGTCAACCATTGACCCACTAGTTGTTGTTCAGGCGGCCAACGGACCAAATCCCGCAATGAATCGGTTTGTCTCCAGCTACGGTGCCAACTCTTCTGGCTTGGTCGGAAATGGTTCGCCACCTGTGGGTGGTCTCGCAGGCCGGGCGGGCGAATCGCAGCAACACCTTGACGACGCCTTCCCAGGAAATGCGAGATACAACGGAGTGATGTTCATCCAAAGTTCGATCAGAATCGCCGACGTCAAGGACGGGACGAGCACCACCGTCGCAGTGGCCGAATGGAATCAGGGGGGACCGGGCACGCGCGCCGTCGGCACCTTCGCGCACTTCGCCATCGGCGATTTCAATTCACAAGATCAATCGGCACGGTGCAACGGATCGTTTGGAATGCCGCTCAACTTCAAACCCATCACGAACAACACGACTGCTCCGGGTACGCCGGGCACGACGGCCGCGCAAACGCCTCAGCAAAACCGAGCCAGTTTTTCGAGCTTTCACACGGGCGGCGTGCATGCCGTTTTCTGCGACGGCGCGGTGAAGTTCGTGAACGAAACCGTCGATCAACAAGTCCAGCGGGCGCTGGGCAGCCGCAACGGCCGCGAAACGGTCAGCAACGAGTTCTAATCCGAGACAACGGTGATTGGTCCCACGGATACCCGATTCAGAGCCATGATCCTGCGGATCATGGCTCTGATTTTTTTACGCTGGCCGAAACAACAAGCGAGGGTTCGGGCTTGAAAAGCCTGTGTTGACGGCATTCTGTTCGCCGAACAACCAATGTGTTTTGTCGCGTGACTTTGCCCCAATGGGGCAAGACTCGATAGCCCAGGGCGCAGCCCTGGGTTGCAGAGCAACGAATTCCAACAAGCCCCAACGGGGCGTGACTCGACAGCGGGGCATCCAAAGTTTCGCCCCGTTGGGGCCTAACGTGGCGCACGGAATCTCGACCTAGGGCTGCGCCCTGGGCTTTCGAGTTACGACCCTTCGGGCCTGAAGTTGCTCTCAAGAAACTGACTGATCGCGGCGTTCGTCACCGACGGTTGTTCCAGCGGTGCCATGTGTCCGGCGTCGGCCATGATTTGAAATACGCTGCGTGGAATCGCCGTGGCGATGTCGCGCATCTCCGCTGGTGGCGAAATGGCATCGTGCTCGCCGACGATCACCAGCGTCGGGCGGTCGATCGTTGGCAAGAGCGGCCGAGCATCTCGCCGTTCGGCCATACCGCGCGACGCGGCGGCGATGCCTTGCGGGTTCGTGGCCAGCATGACTTGGCGAAGTTCCTGGACCCATTCCGGCCGATGCGCGGTGGTGTGCGGAGCGAACAAGCGGGGCAGCATGGCATTGGCAACCAATTCCGGCCCCAACCGCACCACATCCTCCGCGAGCTTCAGTCGATTCGCCACCGCTTCTGGCGAATCGGCGACCGCGCGGGTGTCACACAAAATCAACGCGTGCAATCGGGCCGCGTGCCGTCGCACGAACTCCCAGGCGATGTAGCCACCCATCGACAACCCGCACAGAACCACCGGCTCGGTAACGCCGAGCGCATCCAACAACGCAGCGAGGTCGTCGGCAAATTGTTCCATCGTGACCTTGCCTGCGGTAACGCTACTCTGCCCGAAGCCTCGCAAGTCGGGAGCAAGACATCGGAAGTCCCGCGAAAACTCGGTGAGTTGATTCCGCCACATCGAGTGATTCAGCGGAAAGCCATGCACAAACAAGATCGGCGGGCCTTGTCCGATTTCAGCGACGGACAGCGTGGCTCCAGGAATGTCGACGCGTTTGAGCACGTTGAAATCCAATAGCTTGACTGATTGAGTCAGGACGCTTTTCGACCCGACTTGAAGAGCCAGGTTACGATGCGACTCACATTAAGAACACGCCAACTAGGATGTCGAGGATGCCCATCAGGCTGGCTCCGGCGATGATGCCGGCGCAGATGGGTTCGTGGTTCTCGACCCAGAGGTTGCCGTGAGCGTTTTCTTCTTTGATGCGGCCGACTCCCAAGATCCAAAACAGAAACGATCCGGCGAACATACACGCGGCCGATTTGAAATCGAGCACGAACGCCAAGCCGAGCGCCACGGGCGACAGCGGCACCTTGTTCTTCGTCACGATTCGCAACACCTCCAGAACGAGGGCCACGAGGCTGGCAATGATCACCGCCACGACGACCGACTGCGGCAGTTTGCTCAAGCCTTCGGTCAACACTTTGGCGACGCCGGTCCAAACCGTGACGGACGGCATCGGGAATTGATCGGATTGCAACGAGGCAATGGTTTCCGGTTTGTTCGGATCGATCCCTTTCGTGAACAGCACGAAGAATAAAAACGTGCCGGCGAATGCTCCGCTCAAGATGCCGATGATGTGGCCGACCGCTTGCTGACGCGGTTTGGCTCCCAACATGTAACCCGGCTTGATGTCCATCAGCAGATTGGAGGAATTGCCGACGACCTCGGCGGTGATGCCCGCTGTGGCGAGGTTCGATTTGATGTCGCCGGGGCGGACCATTCCGTAGAACAACTGCGTGATCTTGCTGGTCGCTCCGATGGGAGTCGTGCTGGTCAGGCCGGTCGAAGTCGCGCCGACCAGCGAGAGGACGAACGTCAGAGGCAGTCCCACCAGCGAGACCCAGAGGGGGATTCCAAAAAACGCGGTGGCCATGCCTGCCGTGACGAGGCTCATTAGCGGAATTCCAATCACGGAAATCCATAACGGGAACTCGATCCCTTTTAAGACGTCTTCTCCTTGTTTCTTGCCGGTCAAACCGTGGAACGCTTTCACGAAGACATCGGGCTTGGACAACAACGCCACGAACGACGCGACCACCATCGCCGCCACGCCCGGCCAGAGCGACCACAGCGTGATGATCCGCATGCCATAGGTCAGTTTTTCAACGCCATCGACCATCGTGACTTTGGGCAGGATCTCTTTGCGTTCGATCATCCAGGGGACGAGCACGCAGTAATTGATCACGGCTCCGATCATCAGCGAGCTGCCCGCGCGAATCCCCATCAGGCCGCCGGCACCAAACAGCGCCACGTCGGCCAGAGGCATGATCGTCAACTGCCGTAGTTCCACGCCGCGCAGTTTGGGAATCGGGATCTTCGCCCAGTCGAGAAACTGAAACAGGTCTTCCGGCAGATGCCAGAGTTTCTTGGTTCCCTCTTCCAGCAGCTTGCCGCGTGCTTTGAGCGATTCTTCGTCGGTCCCTTTGGGGAGCCTGGCAGCGACTTGCAGCCAGAGTTGCAGGCTTTCGGCCTGCAAGAATTTGATGGCAGCCGCGGCACCGGCGGAGATCGCCAGCACCTTTGCTTTGAACAATCCGACCGACACGTCGGACGAATGCAGCGTGTCCATCACCACGCCGGCCGCCTGACCTTCCGGGAAAGGGTACTGCTCGTCATTGATAAATCGCCGCTTCATCGGGAACGCGAACAGCACGCCGAGCACCGACACTCCCACATTCCAGGCGATGATTTGCCACCACGGAATCATGACCTGGTTCGCGATCATGTACGCCGGCAGCGAAGCGATCAGCGGCGAGGTCATGTAGCCGGCCGAGGTTGCGATCGACTGCATCGCATTGTTTTCGAGGATCGTGAATTCGCTGACCCCGAACTTCTGCAACGCTTTGAAGAACGCAAACGCCAAGATCACCGAGGTGATGCCGACACCCAACGACCAGCCGGTTTTGGCTCCGATGTAGAGATTCGTCGCCGAGAGCAAGCCCCCCAGCAGAAAGCCGGTCAGAGCCGCGCGAAGCGTGAGTTGCGGCATGTTGCCGCGATAGACGTTTTCCAGCCACCAGCGATCTTTTTGCTCGACAGACCATTCACGGATTTGTTCTTCGGTCAGTTGCTTGATCGCCATGCCGGTCTCCCGTAGGTCAGGCTTTTCAGCCTGCCCCGAATACTCCATAGACGTCGATTCCAAAATTGGTCAGCCTGGAAAGGCTGACCTACATCGGGGCGGGAGAGTATCAAAAGCCGCCGCTGGGCGGCACTCGGAGTCGCGCCTATACTGCCTCGTAGTTTCCTGACCCCGATGACTTCTCCGAACACATCATGCCTCAATCCTTTCGCGGCCAATTCTTGATCGCGGCCAAACAACTGCGCGATCCGAATTTCTTCAAGACCGTCATTCTGATGCTGGAGCACAATCAGCACGGAGCGATGGGGCTGGTCGTCAATCGGCCGTCTTCTGTCACCGTCTCGCAAGTTCTGTCCGAGCACTTTGAACTCCCGGAAACGGGCGAAGTCGTCCACATGGGGGGACCGGTCGAGCCGGGCAATCTCTTCATTCTGCACAACGCCGACGAATTGGACTTCTCCGAATCGCCACCAATCGAAGGAGTCTTTGTGGGCTGCACGCAAGACGTCTTCCGATCGGTCGTGCAGGCGGTGTCCGAAGGGGACGACGATGCTCGTTTCCGAGTCTTCTCCGGCTGTGCCGGTTGGTCTCCCAAGCAATTGGAAGGGGAGGTCAACCGCGGCGACTGGCTGCTGCTGCCCGCTTCGCCCGAGTACGTCTTCCACAAAGAGCCGTATGAGGTTTGGGACGAGCTGATGCGAGTTTTCCAGCAAGCTCACCAACTGATTCCCGCCGCGACCAAACACCCCGAATGGAATTGACTCATGTGGTTCACGGAAACGCCCTGGCCGCCGATTCTGATCTTGAGCGTGCTCGGCGTGCTGCTGTTTCTGGGCTGGGTATCGCAGCGGAAAACAGGCTACCTGGCCGGCTTGGCATTATGCGTCGCGCTGTGCGGAATTGTGTTTGTCGTGGAACAGCAAATCCTCACGGAGTTGGAGCGGGTCGAGCAGCGGCTCTTGGATTTTACGGCGGCGTTTCAGCGGGATTCGTTGAAGCGCGGGTTGGTCAATGTGTTGATCGGCGGAGGAGGAGAGTTGGAGTCGTTGAAGTTCCTCCAAGGAGACGAGGTCCATCGTCTGGCAACGCACGCGCTCGATCTGGTCGATATCCAAGATGACGTGCGCATCTCCGACATTCGCACCAGAATGTCCAACCAAGACTCGCGAGCGATCACTCAATTCCGAGCCTCCGCGTCGGTCGCGGTCAGCGGCTACAGCGCCGCGAGACAACCCAGTCGCTGGGAACTGACCTGGGGGAAAGAAGGTGGCGAATGGAAAGTCCTCCGGGCCACCCGTTTGAATTTCATGTCCGGCCAGCCTCTGGACAACCCGTTCGCGGTGCGCGAGTAGACTCGGCAAGCAGCGTGAACAGGCTTTGAGAGTGGCGAGAAGGAGACCGTCATGTCCGTGCCAGATACTTCCAACACAAGCGAGCCCAATCGGAATGCCGTTGCCGAGGCGACGCTGATGAATCATCCTGGCCAGGACGCCACGGCACCGCCGCCCGAACACACACTGCCGATCACCGAAGCAGCTGGCGCTCCAGAGCACACGTTCGTGCAGTCGCAGGAACATGTCGAGGCGACGATCGTCAATTCGCCAGGCGAGGGAGCCACACTCGTCCTGCCGGATTCGGTGATCGATGCGCAGGCCGCACCGAATTCATTACATCCAGAATCCGCCCTGCAAACATTGATCGGCGAACCGTCACACGATCCCCATGCGACGTTTGCTGAGATTCAGGCGACCGCCGGCTCCAGTTCTGTCGCACGCGGCTGGGCTCCCACCAAAGGAGCGTCTGGCGGCAATTGGTCTGAGCAAAGTCGTACGTCACAGCCAAACGCTGCACCCCAAGCGAAAAAGGCTCCGCGAACGGAGGACCGCTACAAGCTGCTCGACAACTTCGCACATGGTGGCTTGGGAAACATCTGGCTGGCCGAAGACACCTCGATCCACCGCCAGATCGCGTTCAAGGAACTGTTGCCGAAGGCTCTGAAGAACCGCTCCGTCGTTGAACGCTTCATGGAAGAAGCGCAGATCACCGGACAGTTGGAGCACCCCTGCATCGTGCCGATCTACGATGTCGGCTATCAAGAAAACGGCACCCCCTTCTACGCCATGAAGCTGCTCAAGGGTGGCAACATGGAAAAGGCGATCGAAGAGATGCACGCCTTGGCACGCGGCAGCACCGAACGGCAATTGGCGTTCACGCGATTGCTGCGGCAGGTCATATCGGTCTGTCAGGCGCTCGGATATGCGCACGGTAAAGGAGTGCTGCACCGCGACCTCAAACCGCTGAACGTGATGCTGGGGGAATTCGGAGAAACGCTGGTGCTCGACTGGGGCCTGGCCAAAGTGATTGATGTGATGGGGCATCACGAAGTCGTCACCGACTCCAATGGCCAGATCGACAAGGTCGATCCCAACGCCTCGGTCGATGCCGGCACGGTCATCGACACGCAAACCTCGGAATCGAACATCGGTGCGACGAAAACGCAGGGTGTCAGCGACATCGGCGTGACGAAAACACAGGGAGTCGGCGACATCGGTGCCACGAAAACCTCTGGGGCATCGCTGGGTAGTACTCAGACCAGAAGCACCGAGACAGGCAGCTTTCTGCGCCGCCAAGTCGCCACTGACGCGCGCACGGCCGGCAGTCACACCATCATGGGACAGATCATGGGCACGCCGGCCTACATGCCGGCGGAACAGGCCGAAGGCAAGATCGACCAACTCGATGCGCGAACCGACATCTATTCGCTGGGAGGCATTCTCTACAAACTGCTCACTAATCAGTCGCCGGTCGGACGAGGCAAACCTCAAGACATTTTGAAGAAGGTCATCAGCGGCGACATCCCGCCACCGCGATCAATCGATCCAACGATCCCGCCGGCACTCGAAGCCATCTGCCGCAAGGCGATGGCCCTCAAGCAGCAGGACCGTTATCAAAAGGCGCTCGACATGGCCGCCGACGTCGAAGCCTGGCTGTCCGACGAGCCGGTGTCGGTCTATCCCGATCCGTGGCAAACGCAATTACGACGCTGGTACAAGCGAAATCGCACATTGGTCCACAGTTCGGGCGCAGCGGTGGTCGTCATCAGCATCGCGATTGGCGGCTGGACGATCGCCGAGAATCACCGCATCAGTGGACTACGACTCGCGGCTCAGACAAAAGTGGATGAAGCGAGCGCGGCGACCAAACAATCCGAACTGCCGAAAGCGAATTCGCTGCTGACCGAAGCGTTGGGCCAAGTACGAGCCGAATCGAAACTGGCGCAGCTTCGCGACCGAATTCAAAGCGATCTCGACAACATCGCCCGTCTGCAAGCCGCCGCCGAACGGGGACGGCTCGTTGAGCTGCGCGGCAAAATCGTGCGGTTGCTCGACGATGCGAAGGAAGCGGGCGACACCAACCAAGACTTCGCTCAAGCCCGCACATTGCTCACCGAAGCGGTGACGCTGCTGACCGACGAATCGTCGCTCACAGACCTGCATCGTCAGGCGCAAGCTCGGCTGGCCGAGGTCAATCAAGTCCTTGCGCAGCAGTCCGTCGTCCTGGCTGCGAAAGCGCAACTCGCCAAGTTTCAAGATGCGGTCGAGCAAGTCCGCGTCTTTGGCGGAAACGTCTCCGGTGAGGATTCCATCGACGATCTGCGCGAGGCACACAAGTACGGACTGGCCGCGTTGGAGTTCTTCGAGATCGACTATGACAAGCCGGACCAACTCGATGCGCGACTGCAGTTGCTCGGTCCGGAAGCGATCGACACCTGGAAGGCCGGACTGCTGGAATTGCTCGTCACGATCGCTCAAGCCGAAACGAATCTCGCCATCAAAGATCAGCCGAAAGATGTCCTCGCCGCCGCGAAGCGTAGCCTCGAACGCATACAGCAAGCCGAGTCGTTCGGCTTGTCATCCCGGCCGGTCGGTTTGTTGAAGGCCGATTTGCTCGCGACGCTCGGACAAGCGGATGCCGCTCAGAAGACGTTGGCTGCTGCGGAGAAGTTGCCGGCCGAAACACGACTCGATCATTACTGGCTCGCGGAACGTGCGCGTCTGCTCCGTCAGTTCCCGCAGGCAATCCGGCACCTGCAAGATGCACTGCGCGTCGATCCCAATGACTTCTGGTCGCTGAACCTGATGGGCATTTGCCATCTGAATCAGGGACAATCCGACGCGGCGGCGGCGAACTTCACGGCTTGCATCGCACGCCGCCCCAATCTCGTCTGGCCGTACCTCAGCCGAGCCCTCGCGTTTGCGGATGTCGGTCAGTTTGAGAATGCCCAGCTCGACCTGGCCCGTGCCCAGGAAATCAGTCCGCGTGCCTACGCAGTATCGCTCAATCGTGGGTTCGTGTTCCTGCTGCGAAAGAACTACGACGCGGCGAAGGCCGACTTCGTGAAAGCTGCCGAACTGCGTCCGGACCTGGCCGCTCCGCATTTGAATCTCGCTGAAACCTGCCGTCGCCAAGCCGATGATTTGGAACAATCAGATGCCGCGGACGCCTCAGTCCGCGCGGCTGCCGAGCGTCAGACGGCGCTCACGGAATTGACGACCGCGCTACCGTTGGCTCCGCAACAGGGAACGCTGTATCGCGTGCGCGGTATGATTCAAGTCCGCTTGAATGCTCCGGCCGCGGCGATCGAAGACTTCCAACGAGCCGCGCGGCTCGACCCCAATCCGAAGTACCAAGCTCTCAGCCATTACGAGATCGGGGCCATTCATCAGCGAGCCAAGCGTCTCCCAGAAGCGCTCGCCGCGTTCGACCAGTCGCTCGCACTCAATCCCACGGACACCAAAGTCATCCGCGACCGCGCACAGGTGCTGCTGTTGCTCAGCATGTTCGATGAGGCCATTGCGGGCTTCACGTCCTATCTCGAAAAGGCCGGACCGGTCGGGGAGGTGTACCGCGCTCGCGGCTTGGCGTTTACTCAGACGAATAAACCGCGCGAGGCGATCAACGACTACACGATGTCGCTGCAATACGAACCGTCCCTCAACATGCTGGGCCGGCGCGGCTGGGCGTATTTGCGGAACGCGGCCCAGCTCGCGAAAGAAGACTTCGAGGAAGCCGTGCGCCTTGACCCGCTCAATCCCGATAGCTGGCAGGGCTTGGCCTATGCGACGGTCACGCTGGGCGATCATGTCAACGCGGTCGTTGCTTTGGAAAACGCCGCTCCCATCATCAAACGAGCACCGGCTCGAATCGGTGCGCGAGCGTGGCCGCTGTTCTACAATCAATCCGCTTCTTACTCGCAAGTCTACGTCAAAGCTTTGGTCGATCCGACACTCGCGACCGAACGCCGCGAGGAACTCACCAAGCAGTACGTGTCGCAGGCCATCGCTTGGCTAACCGAGGGCCACAACGTCGCAGGTCCGCAGTTCCACAAGGTGTTCTTGCAAGAACTGCGTGGCGATGGAGCGTTTGATCCGATCCGGAAACGGCCGGAGTTCGTGGATGCGATGAAGGCGTTGGCGACGGAATCCCAGTAGCTCACCCCATCGCGACCAGGATTTTGCGGGGCGGCTTGAATGGCATCCGGCCGTGGGCGACCAGGAAGTTGTCGAGCACCAGCACGTCCCCTTGTTGCCAGGGGAAGATGACGGCGGTGTCCCACATTAGTTTTCGGACGCGATCCAGATCGGCCGCGGTGATTGGCTGGCCGTCGCCATAGAAGGCGTGCGTCGGCAGGTTGTCTTCGCCGCAGCGATCCAAGAGCTGGCCTCGATAGCGCTCATCGACGTTGGAGATGTGAAACAGGTTGGCTTGATTGAACCAGTGCATCTCGCCGGTGATCGGATGCCGCAGCACGCCGGGACGGATCGACCAGGTCCGCAGGTTTCCGTCGGCGGTCCATTCAAAGTCGATGTCGTTCTGGTGCAGGTATCCCTCGACCACGTTGCGATCGCTGGTTTCGAAATGCTCCATCCACGATTTGCCCAGCCCACGCTCTTGGCCGTGCATGTTCTTGACGTACTTCACTCCCAACCGCTCGAACCGTTCGCGGAGGTCGTCGTCCATCGACGCATAGAGCCGGCGACAATCGACGATCGGGGTTTCGCCCCCTTCGGCCGGTGGGATGTGGCAATGAAAGATGATTCGTGTCGGCGGAGACTTCGCGTACGACAGTTCGTTGTGCAGCGTGATGCGGTATTGAGCGGGAAACTCGGTCGACGTGTAGACGTTGTCGGCGACCTTCGTTCGGGGAGATTGACCTTCCACATAGGGCTTCAGTGTCGGAATCACCGCTTGCGAAACTCTCTGGAACTGTTCGATCTCACGAATCGTGAAACCACGGAACAGGACCCCTCCATGCCGATGGAGCATTTCCTCCAACCATTCGCGGCGAGATTCGATCAGTTCGATCAGGATGTCTGTCGTGGCCGGTTCGCCGAACTGCGGTTCCACCACCAGGGGCAACGGGCCATGCACTGGCCACGTGGACGTCTTGAATTGCTGGCTCCACGCGGGCTCAACGACTCGGTGCAGGCTTAGCGGTCGCTGGTGACTGGCAAGGGCTGGCACGATGTCTCTCCTTGTTCAAATCTCGCTGCGTGTAAGTAGGTTGGGACTCCGTCCCCACACTCTATGCGGAAGAGTCGGGAGGGAGTCCCAACCTACGGAAGAGGTATCGAACGAAAGATTGGCGGACTTTGCGAAAAGGTGTGGTGATTCGGGTTGTCGGGCGAAGCGCTGCGGGGGCTTGAACCATGAGAAAGCTCGCCATCTCGGCTGAGTTTGCGGGCTGCGTTCAGTCGTCTGGTTTTGCCGGTGCGAGGGAATGCTCTTGAGGATTCAGGGACGGCTCGTCTTCCAGAGCGTTCCCTCATGCGACCCTGCGGGATTTGCCTCCGATAACACTAAGGACGGCTCGTGTGGGCCACAGTGGCCGATGGATCGATTTGGCAGGATGCCTCATGTCGTCAGGAAATGCGGACTCAATCACTGTCCTGCGAATCGAAGCGGGGACCGAATTCCCGGCGGCGCATGCGCTGTCGATCGGTGGCGCGTTCTCGACCAATTGCCATCTGGGCCGGCTGTTCGCCGAGGCTGCGATGCGGCAACCGCAGGCATCGGCGATCCGCACAAGCGCGACACGCTGGAGCTACGCGCGGTTACTGACGGGTGCAGCGAACATCGCGCACCGTTTGGCGAGCGACTTGGGCTTTCGTGGGGGGGATCGAGTGATCCTGCTCGCACCGAACTCCGCGGAGTACGCCGCAGGTTTCTATGGAGTGCTGCTGGCGGGAGGCGTGGTCGTGCCGGTCCCTCCGCGAACCGAGACGAGCCGTTTGCACGCCATTTTGCAGACGACCGAGGCCCGATTGGTCCTGGCAACTCCCGAAGTGACGCGGTCTCGCGAAGACCTGCGCGGATGGTCGACGGAGTCGCTGCTCCTGAACGCAGACGCGAGTTTGCGGTCGCACTCGTTCGCAGCCGAAGACGACACGACCGGCGACGAACTGGCTGCCGTCTTCTTTACCAGCGGATCGAGCGGCGTTCCCAAAGGAGTCATGCTCAGTCACCGCAATTTGATTTCCAATGCATGCGCGATTCAGGACTACCTGTCGATCGATCACCACGATCGCCCGCTGTGTGTGCTCCCTTTTCACCACGCCTTCGGAAACTCGGTGCTGCAATCGCATCTGTTGGCCGGAGCGGAACTGGTCTTGGACGGCAACACGTCCTTTCCGGAGACGCTCATGACGGCGCTCGTGCAACATGAATGCACCAGTCTGTCCGGAGTGCCCGATCTGTTCCGGATCTTGCTGGACCGTTCTTCGTTTGGAAAAACAGCACTGCCGAAACTCAGGCAAATGACGGTCGCTGGCGGATCGCTGCGTCGCGCACTGGCGCTGGAGGTGGCACGTCGCATTTGTCCGGCCGAGTTCGTCGTGATGTATGGCCAGACCGAAGCGACTGCCCGTTTGGCGTATGTACCGCCGGAGCGGCTGGCGGAAGATTTGTCCGACGGGTGCATCGGTCGCGCGATTCCCGGCGTCACCTTGGAAGTCGTGGACGAGCAGGATGCCCCGGTCGCGCCGGGCGAGACGGGCGAATTGCGGGCTCGCGGGCCGAGTGTGATGCTCGGTTACTGGCGGGACCCAGCCGCAACCGCCGAGCGACTGCGGGGCGACTGGCTGCGTACCGGCGATCTCGCGGCACTCGATGACAATAGATTCTTCTGTCTCAAGGGACGGTCCAGTTCGTTCGTCAAGATCGCCGGCTTCCGCGTGAATCCCGGCGAGTTGGAAGAATTCGCGTGTCGCCGATTAGCGGCGCGGCAGGCGGTCGCCGTCGCCTTCGAATCCGCTGTCGGCACACGGCTGGCCTTGTATGTCCAGTCGGACGCTGCACAGGGAGAGCTGGATGGTTCGACGATCATCGCACGCTGCCGCGCCGAGTTGCCTCGGCATCTCGTTCCCGATGTCGTGCGGGTCGTCGCGGAGTTTTCATTGAATCATGCCCTGAAGATTGATCGACCGGCGCTGTCGCAACTGGCGGAACAAGAATCCGTCCGACGGCGTTCGGCGTAATAAACGTTTGAAGGAAATCAGGAGTTCCGACCATGTGCCACACTGTCATCGAACAAGGAATCATCGAATACCTGCGGTCGCTCACGGGGCTGACCGACTTGGGGCGCGAGACTGACCTGCAGGTCGTGGGAGTCACCGACTCGCTGACCATGATGGACCTGCTGGTGTTTGTCGAAACGGAGTTTCAGCTACGCCTGGAATTTGAAGACCTCACTCCCGATGTCTTTCGCACTCCCGCGACTTTGTCCGCGCTGATCGCTAGCCGGCTAACCGGAACCACGCAGCGACACGCCGCCTGATCTCCAAACAGGGGTCGGATGCGCTAAGGAGAAGATCATGTACTGGTCCACTCACTCTCGCCCCGTTCCGCTCGAAGAACTGGGTTGGATCAACACGACGTATCTGTCGAGCGCCGTACCGCGCTGCGATCCCATGTTGTTCTGGGGGACGACCATCGAGATCGAACCGCTCGAAGCGTTCCTGGCCGAGCAGCGGCGCAGTACGGGGCGGATCGTCTCGCCGGCGCATTATCTGGTGTTCGCGGTGGCGCGCAGCCTGATGGAGCACCCGGAGGTCAACCGCCGCGTGATCGGTCGCCGGGTTTATCAATACGACGGCGTCAACATAGTGATGCCCATGTTGCAAACCAGCACGGGTGAAGTGGACTGCGTTTTCCTGCACCATGCCGAACAGATGTCGGTGTCGGACGTGGCTGGCCATTTTTGGAACGAAGCCCGCGGAAAAGCCGTGGCGTTTGCCGAAGAGAAGCGGCGTCGCCAATCGGGTTGGTCGTGGAAGTCACTGGGACTGGCCATCGCCAAACGGTTAGATCTCCTGTGGATTCGCTGGATGAGCCCGGTCGGTTTCTTCGCCGCCAACCACTGGCGGTTTCCGACCGTGTGGGCTTGGCAGCAGGAACTCAATGGGGCAAACGCATTCGTCAATTACTTGGGGTTCCCGGGCGCACCTCCGCTGATCGCCCACAAAGCCGCGGCGCTCCCGATGAATGCGTATTCGGTTCTCGTGACGATGGGGCCGGCGGAACTGAAACCGGTCGTCGTCGATGGTGCGATTGTGATTCGCAAACAGGCGACGTTGTTTGTGCGGCTGGATCATCGACTGGTCAACGGACACCAGGCGGCCGCCTTCGTGAGCACTCTGCGAACGCATCTGACCAACCCGCAATCGGCCACGATGGAAGAGTCGTCGGCAGAGCGGCGCGCAGCGTGAGACATAACATTCAGGCGAGTGGGGCGGTGTCAGCCCCCCGGTGATCAGCAGGGATCGCGATCACCGGGGGGCTGACGCCGCCCCGCTCGCCGAGTTGTCACACGCTTTTCGCCGTAAGGATCGGATACACGCCGACCGGTTCCGTGATCGTCTCAATCACACGGAAACCGGCAGATCGCAGCAGAGTTGTCATCTGCTCGGCCGACCGTCGCTGGTGCCGCAGATTGAACACGCGCGCCAGAAACCGGCGGGTCTGAAAGGCGTCGACGAATCCGTGCGTGATCAGCGTCGCATCATTGCTCATCACGCTTTTCACCGCCGCCAGCAAGTCGAGGACTTGTTCGTCGGTCAGATACTCCACTAAGCCGACGAGCTTTACGATCTGAACTTGCACGCCGGGAAGGCTGGTCCGAATGGAGCGTGCATCCCCTTGCTGGAAATGGATCGACGAGGCGATGCCAAGATCTGCCGCCAAGGCGCGGCCATAGTCGAAGGCGTCGTCGTCGAGATCGACGAGATGCGCGGTCACGCGAGCGGGATCGATCCCAGACTTGACGATGGCGGACTGCACATGCCGCCCCGGGCCGGCTCCGATGCCCAGAATCGTGACTGTTTCAGAAGCTCCATACTGCGTGACCAACGTGGCGAGCCGCTGACTGATGATCTTGAGCCGGTTGCGAGACGCCATCGAGATTGGGTTGTCTCGCAGAGCCTGCCGGTCCAGCCAGTCCTGCGGTTCATCGTTCCGATAGATGATCTCCATCGACCGCCATCCCCCCGGCCGTGCGAAAGACTCCGCAAGCAGAGGCCCGGTACTACGCCTCAGAAGTCCAATCAGCCAGGAGACGGGCAGTGCGTAATTCTTCGCGGGATTGAGCAACGCGGAACCGATTCGCTGCGCCATCGTGGGACGTTCCAGCTCAATGACAGGGGGATTCATCAAGCGGATTCCCGGCGGAGTTAAGCGGCGCGGCCGGGCCGTTGTTTTGAATGCAGTGGACATGATGGGTCACTCGTTTCTGGAATGATCGGCTGACCGTCCGTCAGCGACTTTCGTGCGTCCCGCTTCCGCCAGCGATCGAGAGCGATTCGTCCCAGCTTGGTCCAACTGAGCTTGTACAGCCCGGAGACTTGGAAGAAGGCGACGATCGAACCAATCGAAAGTTTAGGCAAGGCGCAGACGTACCGATTCTCATAGCGCGGGCGAAACCGCGACTTGAAGTGCCTCAGTCCGGCGTGGTCGAAAATCATTCCCAGATGCCGATCGCTGAAGCCCAGGCTGCGGCGAACCAAGGCACTGTCGCCCGGCAACGGCTGGTCGCAGTTCAATCCGGGGTCGAGGCACAGTCCAACACGCTCGACCCTTTCGGCCTGAAGCTGCTGGATCGAGTACTGGAACAGGAATGGAATCGTTCCGCGGACTGAGTCGCTGCGACGCCTGTAGAGTTCGGTGGACCACCGGGCTCCCGCGAGCATCGGGTTACAGACCAGAAAGCCTTCCAAACGCCTGGCTCCGTGAGTGCTGCGGGCGACGAATAACCGCCGCAGTCCCAGCGCGTGATCGCCGATGCGCCCCTCGAAAAACTTCATTTCCTCAGCCTGAGCCTTCAGCGAGAGCGATTCTTCCGAGACTTCCTGCAGCTCTGCCAGCGTTTGCAACCATTGATCTGTCGGCAGCAATTCGGGCCGTACCTCAAACGCCTCAACTCCATTTCGGAGACAGTAGTTCGTCTGCCGCCGCACCCATTCAAACGGTTTGCCGCTCCAAGTCAGCCCCGGCAAGTCAATCACCGGCTCCTCGCCCCACTTCGTGATCTCGAAGCCGTGCTTGCGAAACAGAGGCAACTCGTCCTCGCAAATATTGTGAAATTCCACACGCAGTTTGTTTTGGCGAAGGAACTTCAGGAATTCATCGAGCAGCGCTGCCTTGTGCGATGGTGGTGCGATGAGTCCTCCACCCGCGAGCACATACTTGCCGCGCCGCGTGTAGGAGATCAGCCCGTCCTGCGACTGCGATCGAAACGTCAGCCGGCCCGGTTCAGTCGCCAGATAGGAATCGAAGTACGATCCGTGACGAAAGACAAACTGTTCGAGCGATTCGGCAGTCTCAGCCGGAACATGGGAACTGAGCTCATTCGCGGACGTCGAGGCATCTGGCCGCTTTTCGCCGGAGTCGATCCTGAGGTGAATTCCACTCTGGGAATACAGGTTTCCGGCAATCGATGCTGACTCGTTCGGGGGGAGCTGGCCCAACGACTGCGAACCCCTCTCCGATCTCGGTGACGGATCAGGAGCTTTCTTGCTGGAAACACTTCTAAACATGGGGACTGTCTTCTTCGTCGCGAGCAGTCGATTCGGGGAAAGCGCAACGGTCGCCAGCAAACTGGTTGCAAGGCACACCGGTTCTGACGGAGATATCGACCCTTCCAAAAAACAACTTTGCCAGGGTGCAACCGGATGCGTCGCAAAGGGCGACACACAGCGTTTGGCGACGAATCTGCGGCACGATCCCGAACTCAGGAGCGATTGCTTCCTTCTCGCCATTCCTCACAGCTTGCCCGCGAGGTGCCGCGTCGCCGGTGGGTCGAGACAAATGTCTGTCTTGCCCTAAAACCTGTCTCACGGCAACTTCGGATCTCTCGCTTACCACGAGGAACTCACCAAGCAGAGCATGCCGCAGGACATCGAATGGCGGACGTGCTTACGGCAGTTCGTTCGGCGTCTTAAAGAATTTCGACAAGTCCACGCCCCCCTTGAGCTCGGCTTGCACCACCTTCAGCGATTGCTCGATCTGTTGCAGCCGTTGTTCGAGCACAGGGTGGATGACCGGCTGGTCCGACTTGGCTTTGGATTTCGGGACGCCGGGATAGCCAAGGTGCCTCTGCAAGGCGGCGAACATGTAGAGCGGATCTTTCTTGCGATGCGCTTTCGCGATGCGTCCTTCACGGAGACTGAACAGCGTCGTGTAGGGCACATTGAAGTCGGGATCTTGGTTCGCTCGGCGACGATCGGCGACGTATTGCTCGGAGCGATAATAAAGCAGGTCGGCGAAATCGGACGTGCCGAGTTCGCGCCGCAGAACTCCGAACCACTCACGCCACGAGTCATCGTAGAGCGGGTCGCCTGCCAGAGCTTTCAAACCGTCGATATAGCCCAAGCGGTTTCGAGAGACACACTCGAACTGGTAAATGAACAGCCCTTGCGGGCTGGGATTGTTCGCGCGGAACTCCGCCTCGCGCTGCAGAATCTCCAAGGCCATGAACTGGTCGAAGCGCGATTTGGTTTCTTCCTCGGCCTGCCCCATGATGAAGGCTTGGTACGGCGCGAAGTAATGCTCCAGCCGAGTCATCGCGTCGCTGATGCGGCCCTTCAGCAGGATTTCGCTGCGCAAGAAATCAATCGCCATCGGCAGCTTGGTCGTGCTGAGGATTTCCTCCTGCACCGTGGCGAGGATTTCTTGCGAGGGGATGTTCTCGCGCAGTCGCTCGGCAAAGACGCGGAAGAAGTGCGCCTGCTCGATATATTCCTCGCGGTCCAACAATGGAGACGGCATGGCGGCACGATTTAAAGTGAAGCAGGGGAAAAAGCCACGCGGTCAATCTATGGCAATACTCCGCTGACGCACAGGGCGGGTAAGACATTCTTCGCGGCTCGCCAATTCGTGACTTTGGGTGCCACATCCTGACCATCAGTATGAATTAGCAAGAGATTTGCCTCGATTGCAAAAATGCTTGATTAACGACGCATTTGAACTCGCCCGCACCGCCGTCGACGCCGAATTGACTGGCGCGACTCCGCTGCTTCGCTCAATGTACGAGGGGCCACTTTTCGCGTTCCATCCAACCGCCATTGAGACGGCTGCCAACGGCTGATGATCCGGATCACAAAAAATAACTGTGCGTCAACTACGACATGAGATTTGCGCAGCCCTCGAGTCATGTTTTTTGACCGTCGACATGGCAGGAGGCTAAGCATGACCGTGGTCGAACATCATTCGGTGGAGGAATTGCAGACTTTCTTTCAGCGGGAGCGTGAGGCTCGGTTGGCCAAGCGTATTTGGATCGTGTGGCAGGCTCGGCTGAGGCATACCGCTCCCGAGATTGCCAAGGGGATCGGAATGTCACGACGCGCGGTTCAGGAGTGGACGCGACGGTACAATACGGGCGGACTCGCCGGGTTGCAGACCAGATCGGGGCAAGGCCGCGACCCGCTGCTGTCTGAGGAGGAGCGGCAAGCGGTGGCCAAGCGGCTGGAAGACGGGCCGCAGGCTGGCGACCCACAGCCGTTCGCCAGACCGAATACGAATACCTCTGGGTGCTGGGTGCCGCGAGTCCTCAAACTAGTCAGGCCAAAGCGATCCTCTCGCCGGTCTTGAACACGGCGATCATCAACCAGTTCCTCGACCAGTTCTCTCGCGCGCCGGCTCCCGACGTCCACGCCGCCTTAATCTGGGACGGAGCCGGTTTCCACCGCTCTAACGACCTCGTGGTCCCCGCGAACATCACGCTGATCTCGCTGCCACCGTACTCTCCGTAACTCAACGGCATCGAAAACCTGTGGCACTACCTCCGCAGCCACTGTTGGTCCAACCGAGCTTATCGCGACTACGACGAACTCTTCGACGTCGCCTCGGAATCTTGGTGTCGATACTGCTTCGATAGGCCATTGATCAAATCCGTCTGCGCGAAAAACTACATCCCAACGCGCAGTTAATGTCTGAGATCCGGATGAGATACGACCAGGGCAAGGGCAAAGCGACCTCGCCGCTTGAATCTTGAGTCCTGCAAACTCCGCTCTGCGCCGACGCGATCACCATGTTGAATCACCGAGTTCGGGGCCAGCCTACAGGCTGGTCCCGATCGGCATTTCTTTAGCTATGCTGATTTGTGGTGGACGCCAGGAATCGGTCTGGCCGCACCAAAACCTGCAAAACGATCAAACGCGCCCGGCAGCCAAATTCGATACCATTCACAAAAGAAGCGGCCGAGAACAGTCGGCCCGGGTGTTCTCGCGAACGTTAATCGACACGCCGCACACGACCCGCAATTCGCTTTCTTTGGTCTCGTCGATCGGTCGGAGAGCCAGCGAGTGGAACTCAGCATGATCCGGCTTTTAGACGATGTTGCTCAATGCTCTACACGCCATCACGTTGGGGAACTTCTTCGCAGCGAGCAGATACTTGATGGTTCAATCCGCAACCATGCCGTATCTGCGACCTCTGAGAAATTTGGGAGATGCTCGGTAAAGACCGTGATCTCTGCCGCAGGGACTGCCGCGTCGTTGGTCATCCGCTTGTTTTACGAACGATTGGGAGTCACTGGAGCGGGACGTTGGAGTTCGAGGACTCCGCCGGGCTTGTGGGCGTCGCGGATGAAGCTGCGGAGTTGTAGAACCGGCGGGCCCAGCAGCAGGATGAAGACCGGTGGAGCAAGGCAGATCACCACGGGGAACAGCAGCTTGACGCTGGTCTTGTTGGCTCGTTCTTCGGCTCGTTGACGGAACTGGCGGCGGATGCCGTCGGAGAATTCGGTCACGGCGGCAGCGACGTGAGTTCCCGTCCGTTCGGACTGAGTCACCAAGTTCGCTAGAGCATTCACGTCCGGGGCATTCATGCGCTTAGAGAATTCTTTCAACGCTTTGGCCATCGTGTCGGCTTCGGCGTGACGGCGCACGACTTCTAATTCGACGGACACATCGGGATGAAAGACGTCGATCTCGCGAGCGACTCGCAGCAGCGCGTCGCGCAGTGGAAGGCCGCCAGTCAGACACATGCGGATGATATCCAGCGCGTCCGGAAGTCCTTTGAGAATGCGGTTCAGCCGGGTGTTCGCTTGGCTGCGGAGCAAATTGCGTGGGATGAGATAGGCGAAGCTGGTCACGACGGCGGTCACCACCAGAATGTTTCGCGGCAGCGTCGTTGCCGGATTGGCGAGTACCGCCAGGATGCCTCCGGCGAAGACGGTTCCGAGAACCAGGATGTTACGGGTCGAGAGAAATTCAATCACGGCATTGTTGCCGTAGAAGCCGGCACGTTTGAGGTCTTGCGTCAACGAATCAAGTTCGGCTGCGGGCATCGGAATCGCACCAGAGAGGTTGATTCGCCAGCGGCTGGGGCGGCCGAGGCCGACTTTCAATTCGAGATCGGCGACGTTCCGCACTCGCTGGCGTGAGCGGACGATGCTCATGCCGAAGACGAGGACAGTCGTCGTGAAGTAAACAATGATCGGCATCAGGTTGTTGGTCATGGCGTTGGTCCACTTCAGTCATGCGAGCCGGAGGGCGTAAGCCCCCGGACGACACCGGCGAGGTCCGGGGGCTTACCCCCTTCGGCACGCCAGCGATGTTTGTCAATCATCCTCACGCAACAGCTTGAAGACCCAAGCAAGGCCGGTGATCTCCAGCAGCAACGCGAAGAACAACAGCAGGCGTCCGAGGGGTTCATCGAACATCACTTGCAGGTGCGAGCGATGCACCAACATCAGAAACAGAAAAGCCAGCGGGCCGATGGTGGCGACCAGCATGGTGCTGACTCGGCCAGCTCCGGTGGCGGCCATCATTTGGCGGTAGGCCATCATGCGGTCGCGGACCACGGCCGACATGCGTTCGAGCGTCTCGGACAGATTGCCGCCGGAGCCGCGTTGCACGACCAGTGTGGTGGTCAGAATCTGCATCTCGATCAACCGCACTCGCGCGGCGAGCGACTTCATCACACTCTCGAACGAACGCCCCATTTCGAGCTGACGGCTGCACTGGCGGAATTCGGCGGCGAGCGGGCCGCTCAATTCCGCCGCACACACTTCCAGTGCTTGATCGACGCTCTTGCCGGCGCGGGTTGTCCGAGCCAGCATGTCGAGCACGATCGGAAGTTCTTCGCGAATCGCTTTCATGCGGCGCAAACGCAGCAGCGCGATGTAGCCCAACGGGATCAGCAAGCCGACCATCGCTCCGGCGATGCCGACCAGCGGATCGTCCTCAAAGAATCCTACGCCGCCGCCGAACACGATCGCACACACAGCATTAACACGAGGAAAAACGTCGTTGAGGTCAGTGCCGCACCGGATTCGAGGACCAATCGTTCGAAGCCTTGATCGATTCGACCGCTCAAGTCTTTCGCGTGCACGGCGTCGAAGACATTTGGAATACGACGCAGCCGTCGCGGCATCGCGGCTGAGCCAGCTCCGCCACCTCCGGCGAACAGCAGATCGCGAACCCACATGCCGACCGCGAACGCCGTCAGTGTGAGCGACATGAAAACGATGATCGAGACGGTCGTGATATCCACGATTGGTGTCCTTCGTTGTGGCAACACGCGGCTCGCGTGTTGTCACCGACTGAAGCACGCGAGCCGCGTGCTCTACGTGCTGACGGGAATTCGGCGTTTGTCGAACAGGTGGTCCGAGAGGCGGACTCCACACGCTCGCAGGCGATTGAGGCACAGTGGGCGATGGCCGGTGAAGTAGAATTCGCCCTGAGCGATCGCCTGTTCGTTGACACCGGTTTGCTCGAATCCGAAGACGTCTTCCAAATGGAAGCCGTCTTCCGCAAAGCCGACGATCTCGGAAACTTGCATGACGCGGCGAACGCCTCCCTTAAGCCGCGACAGATGCACGACCAACGAGATGCCCGAGGCGATGTATTGCCGCACGACGGGGATCGGCAGTTCAAAACCACTCATGGCCACCATCATTTCGAGGCGTGCGAGTGCGTCGCGGGTGTCGTTCGCATGGATCGTGGTCAACGAGCCCTCGTGGCCGGTGTTCAGCGCCGGCAGCCTGTCGATCGCTTCCGAGCCGCGAACTTCGCCGATGATGATGCGATCGGGACGCATGCGCAGAGCATTGCGAACCAGTGAGCGTTGCGTGATCTCGCCAGTCCCTTCGTTGTTGGGAGAGCGGGTCTCCAACCGAATGACGTGCCGATGCTGCAACTGCAACTCGGCCGAGTCTTCAATTGTGACCAGCCGTTCGTCATGCGGAATGAACTTGGCCAGGGCATTGAGCATCGTCGTCTTTCCGGCACCGGTTCCGCCGGAGATCAGGAAACTAACTCGCGCGTCGATCGCGGCGGCCAGAAACTCGACGATCTCCGTCTCAATCGAATGCTTCTCGATCAAATCTTCGATTTGCAGCGGATGGCGGCCGAAGCGGCGAATCGACAGCGTCGGGCCGTTGAGCGCCAGCGGTCGAATGACGGCGTTGACACGCGAGCCATCTGGCAGCCGTGCATCGACCATTGGGCTGACTTCGTCGATGCGGCGTCCGACTCGCGAAACGATCCGCTGGATGATTCGCATCAGATGCTTCTCGTCGGCGAACAACACTCCGGCCGGTTCCAGTCGCCCACGCCGTTCCAGGAAAACCTCCGACGATGAGTTGACCAGAATGTCGCTGATCGTGTCGTCACGCATCAGCGGTTCCAGCGGACCAAGCCCGAAGACTTCGTCGAGCATCTCTGCTTCGAGTCGCTCGCGCAGAGCCATGTCGGTCTTTGGAACTTCTTCGGCGACCAATTCCGCCGCCAGAGTTTTGACCTCGCCGGACAACTCTTGTTCGGAGACATGAGCCAGCAAGCTTAGATCCAAAGAATCCACGAGTTTCTCGTGAATGCGAACCTTCAGTCGCTGGTACTCCAGCTCCGCGGCGGCGACGTTCGAGTCCGTGTCGACGTCTGCCGACACACCAGGAAGGTCCACCATCATTGCTCGAGATTGAATGAACGGCACAATCCGTCCTACGAACTGTTTTTGTCGCCACGCTCGCCGAGAGCGTGGGTTATCCGCAGCGTCTCCCACGCTCTTGGCAAGCGTGACTACTTAGAGATCAATGCGGTTCCACCTAACGTTGAAACTGTGTTTGAGCGGTATTCATGTTGGGCTGCGTTGCCGGATTTCCCACGATCGGTGTCCGAATCTGAGCATCCGCGTTGAGGTCGTGCGTGGGATCATCGAAGTTGATCACGGTACGCTGCGGTCCGAGATAAACCTCCATGACTCGCCTCTTGGGAGCCGGCTTGACGCCCAGCAAATCGTCGAGCGTCAGCCGCTCGCTGGCGTTGCCTACAAAGCGGTCCACTCGACCGTCGGCGAGATCACGATCCGCTTTGGCGATTGATCCGACCAGGGCCGCGGCAATCTGGTCATCATCCGCATTCTCATCAACGACAAACTTCGTCGGTGGAGTCGTGCTGAATGTTGCCGGTTTCGCCTCGTTGACATGTCGCGACGGAACGGTCTGAAACTCTTCCTCGGGGACCGGCGCGAGATCGGACGATTTCTTGTGGAGATCAGGCCGCATGCCCCCACCGACTTCGACCGGCGCGAATTGGAAATCGTCTTTCGGATTTCGCAGAGTCAGCGACATGTCGCCACGCCCCTCGACAACCTTCAGGATCTTCGCTTGCTGCGGAGTCACCGCGAGCGTCACCGTTGCCGTACTGGCGGGAGTTGCGGACTGATCCCGCAGGCCCTGCGTTGTGTTGACATTGAAAGCCAAGACTTCGATCCGCTCCAGCAGCGTCAGCGTCACGGCGGGCCAAACCCCTTCCGGTCTCGCTCGGAAGAGCACGTCCACAACCGAATCAGGCACCGCGAAGCCATTGACGGAGCCGACACTCTCGATCGGCACGGTCACCGTGCGATATCCGGCTTGCAGCCGGTCGGCGATGTCTGGGCCAGCTCCGTCCGGGAAGAAGTCGTCCGGCTGGAACGGACGCCCGGCGGGGACCGACTTGCGAAGCGTCCGCCCCTGAATCTGCATCGTGTTGCCCAGGAAGGTGAGCTTGCGGAACTCGCTCTTCTTGAACTCTTCTTGAGTCAACCTCTGCGGCGCGATGTCATTGAGCGTCAGCTTGCGCCCAGGCTGCAAGTCCATCGCCGCCAGCGGCACGATCACCGGAGCTGGTCTCGCCACCGGAGCCTCGGCCTCCACGGGAGCCGGACGCAGCAGCGTTTGACGAACCACAAACGCACCACCCAGGCCAACCAAGGCGGCGAAGACCGTGACGGTCATTGTTCCCGAACTGACTTTTGCCATGATGGTTCTCTTTGTTCTATTGGACGGAAATGGTCATTGGTCATTGGTCATTGGTGAATCACCAATAGCCATTAGCCAATCTTCAATCTTCCCCTGCTCCCGGCACATTCAGGGCCAAACCCGCGGGTGCCGCGCCCGCGACGCCGTCGCCGGCGTCGTTGTCGATGAACGACGCCGAGACCACGAGCGTGCCCAGCGTGTAGTTCAACGAAAATGGTTGATCGATGTTTTGCATCGCGACCGACAAGTCCCCCAACTCCTGAGTCACCTGGTCGCGAATCGTGACCCAGCCGCACAACGTCCCCAGGCAAATCACCGTGACGAAGAAGATGTACGACGAAACGTCTAACACGCCCGATTCATCGTTCCACAGTTCGTGCAGCCACATGACATCACTCCTCATCCGAACTTATTCCTGTAGCGGAAGTCGTGAGACTTCCGTCCGAACTCTCATGAGTTCGGCTACGCCTCTAAGCCGCCCTGCTGTTTATTGCTCGCCCGTTCCCGCGATGCCGTTGATGACGAGACATTGCGTTCCCGCAGTTCCGTTTTAATCCGCGCCGGCCCCGACCTGTTCACAGAAGTCGGGCTGATCGTTGAACGTGGAGCCGGCCACACTGCCGACCGTCGCCGTCACCGCCGCGTACGAGAAGGACTGATCTAATTCCGAAACCGCGTCGGCGACGTCCGCCAACTCCAACGACACTTGATCGCGCACGGTCGTTAAGCCCGTGACCATGCCAATCACGACGATCGTCGCGACGAAGATCAGCTCCGTGGAAATCACGAACCCCGCTTCATCTTGCCAAAATCTGGTCCACATCGTTTTCATGATTCACCTGTCTCTTGGGTTGAGTCAGCCCGTCGGTCGGGCTGGAGAGGACGACTCCCCAGCCCGATGACGATGCCGCTTGTGGAGCAAATCGGAGACTGCATTCCAGAGCCCGAAAGGGAGGACGCTAGTTTGCAGAGCCGCAGCTCCGCGAGTAACAATTCCTCAGAACGGTGAGAGCACCGATCTCCGAGGTTCCCACTCCAGAATCCGCATGGGAGTAGCCTGGTTTGCGAAACCAACCCAATCATCCGTGAGGACAATTGGCTTGGCTTCCGCTCATCCCAAAGTCGTGAAGGCAAAGATGATTTTGGCGCGACCCTACGTCATCTCGGCCGTAACACCACCGAGTCTGGCACGTCGGATGCAAAGGATGAGGTCCATGAAAGCCTCTTCCGGCGAGCATTACGTGGCCCTCGATCACATCCGCGCGTTGGCGGCGTTCCTGGTCTTTACCTGGCACTTCACGCACACCACGAACGGCTCGCCGGTTTCGTTTCGCTATGTGCCGGCCCTTTTCGTCTTCGCACCGCTCGACGAAGGGCACACGGGCGTGTCGCTGTTCATGACGCTGAGCGGCTACTTATTTGCCAAACTGCTGGCTGGCCGGCAGATTGACTACTCAGCATTCCTCTGGAATCGCATCCTGCGGTTAGC
>SXGS01151166.1_pt1 | contig 25835 bp, 28 predicted proteins | sample 3174681 | NCBI WGS metagenome assembly SXGS01 (sample SAMN11356861, study PRJNA531348) | freshwater metagenome | isolation source: freshwater sample F1-80 | place: China: Fuxian Lake, Yuxi | collected 2017-12-25 | reverse complement strand
CTGCTCGCTTTACTGGCACTAAATGTCTTGGCTTACTGGCTGATCGGATTGCCTCCCGTCCAGGACTTCTTCCGCAATCTGCAGGGATCGGTCTTCCTCGGCTCGTTCCTCCTGGCCTTCTTCACCAACTTCACCGTCGCAGTCCCGATCCCCTACAACCCGATCATCTTGCAGATGATGGAAACCGCGTCGATGCCATGGTTGGTCGCGATCACAACTGCGGCCGGTGCCACCCTCGGTGAGACATCCGGATTCCTCGCCGGGCGGGCGGGCAAAGGCTCCTTTGCGGGCACCAAGTTCGCCGGGTGGATGGCGCGAGCGCTGGCGCACCCGGTGCGCGCATTCGTCGTCCTGCTCCTGATTTCGGCGGTGCCTTTTCCCGCATTCGATATCGCTGGTGTGTTGTCCGGTGCACTTGGCGTGCCGGTGAAGATCTTCTACCCGGCGGTCTTCCTCGGCCGGCTCTTTCGGTTCTTGCTGTTCGCAGCATTTGCCGTGTGGGTCACCACTTGACGGCATTGGCATTTGCACGTAAGTGGCCTTAAATAGAGCGGCGTTGGCCTGAGTCGAACTTCTGGGCCAAGTGGGCGTGACTTGTGCCCGTGTCGCATCAATGACGTGCGTGCAGGATAAAGGGAGATGCCAATGGGACACGTCGATAGCGACGAAATCCCAAGTGCCGTACGTGATACCTATCGCCAGATCGCGATCAGTGAAGCCGGTGGTTGCTGCGCAGTTAGCGACCACACGTGCGCGCCGAAAACCCCGGTGCAAATCGGCTCGCGCCAATTGGGCTACTCCGAGGCCGACCGAACATCGGTCCCTGACGGCGCCGACCTCCCTTGGCTGCGGCAATCCAGGAGCCTTCGCTGCGATGAAGGCGGGTGAGACCGTGCTTGACCTTGGCAGCGGGGCGGGCTCCGATGCTTTCCTTGCGGCGCGTGCGGTTGGTGCAGGAGGTCACGTCATTGGCGTTGACATGACGGCGGAGATGGTTTCGAAGGCGAGGGCAAACGCGGCCGCTGGTGACTACCTAAATGTTGAATTTCGTCCAGGTGAGATTGAACATCTGCCGGTTGCCGACAGCACCGTCGACGTGATCATCTCAAATTGCGTCATAAATCTCTCTCCGCAGAAGGCAGCGGTTTTTCTGGATGCCTTTCGGGTCCTGAAGCCCGGTGGGCGGCTAGCACTCTCCGACGTAGTCGCGTCGGCAGTACTGCCTGCCGAAATCGCCAACGATCTGAGTCTCTATAGCGGCTGCATGGCCGGTGCATCACTTATTGCAGATCTGCACGAACTGCTGGCAGCCGCCGGCTTCGAGAACATCAAAATCACGCCGAAGGATGAGAGCAAGGTCTTTATCGACCAGTGGGCACCAAGACGCAATGTCACTGACTATGTCGTGTCCGCGAACATCGAAGGAACTAAGGCGCTGTCGCAGGTGGGTTAGCCACTGTTAGTGGTTCACGTCGGCGCACCAACGCGACCCCAACGGTCGCAAGGGCGAACCCGCCAAGGGAAAGCGGCGAGAGATGTTCGCCAAAAAGCAGGTAGGCCTCAAAAAGTGTCACGGGTGGCACCAGGTAGTACAGGCTCGATACACCGGTGGCGGTGCCGATACGAAGCAACCAGAACATCAGCAGCACCGCGCCGATGGAGAGTGCGAGCACTAACCAAGCGAGGGCCCCGATGAAGGTCGGGGTCCAATCGATGATGATTTCCTCAGTGAGCAATGCAAGTGCAGCAAGCAGGATTGCGGCCGCTGCGTACTGCACGGCGGTACCGGGAAGCAGCGCGATGCTCGCCCCGTACCTCTTTTGCATGACGGTGGCAACGGATGAAGAGATGAGTGCCACGAAAGCTGCGAGCACGGCCACCGGCGAGTAGTCGCCGGGGTTGCCCTGATGGATGAGGCCTGGTGTTAAGACCATGATGGCCCCGGCCAAGCCAAGTGCGATCCCGAGCCACTGCCTTAGCGCGAGGTGTTCACCGAGTGCTGGCCCGGCGAAGACCGCCACTAGCACTGGCTGCAGGCAGACAACCAGGGCGGTCACGCTGACCGGTAGGCCGAGGCCAATTGCGACGAAGACCCCGCCCAGGTAGCCCGCATGCAAGAGCACGCCGATCACTGCAGATCGCCGGTAGTCGTTGGCGTCCTTGGGCCAAGTTGAGCGCCAGAGCGCGGCCAGCAACGCAAGAACGGCTGCGGCAATGACCAATCGGATGGCAAGAAGGGCAAAGGGGGGCGCATACGGCAATCCATATCGCGCGCCGACAAACCCGGTGCTCCACAGCAGGACGAAAACTACTGGCGCAGCAAGTGCCAGCAGACGCTTCACAGGCGAAGGCTAACGGTAGTGATTAGATGGCATATGACTTACGGGCCGCTGACGCGATGGCGCCGGGCCGTGTTGATCCTCGGACTGAGCGTTGCTCTGGTGAGTGCATGTGGTCGTGGGGATGCAGCAGCACCGGCGCCCGAAGGTGCGATGGGCTTGGTTTTGGTTGCCCAAGACGATCGCACGGCAGCACCAGCAATTACCGGTCCTGGGCTGGTCGGCGGCTCAATAGGTATTTTGGATTACCCGGGCAAATTGGTGGTGCTGAACGCATTCGCGTCGTGGTGCATCCCATGCCAAAAGGAGCTACCGGTGCTGGCGGCCGCTGCGAAGGCGTATCCGAACGTGCAGTTCCTGGGCCTTGACGTTAAGGACGACGATGAGGCCGCGCGCGGATTCCTCGCCGCTGAAGGTGCTACCTATCCAGTGATCAAAGATCCTGCTGGAGACCTGTTGGCTCAGTTCACGATGAATCCGACCAGAGGCCTGCCGGTTACTTTCTTCATTGATGAACAGGGCAGGTTGGCGGGACGAATTCTTGGCGAAGTGACTGCCGAAAACCTGGCGATTGCGATTGACTCCCTTGGGTGAGGCTTTTGGCAGCACCTATAATCACGAAGCCGCGGCAGTGAGCCGGGTGGTGAAGAATGGAGCAGCACATGGGTGACGGTGCAATTGAAATCGGGGAAAATATTGAAGTAGACGTTGTCCTTGACGAATCGGGGATGCCGATCGGGGCAATTGTTGATGATCTCATAGTCGCAACCGGCCCCGGCGGTTCGATTACTGACGAGATCATCGATGTGCTGGACGCGGACGGCAATATCGTGCTCGAGGATGAAACCGTGTCGGTCTATGACGCGGACGGCCAGCTGATCGAAGCCGAGGAAACCATCACGGCTATCGACTAATTGGTCACACTCGCTACGCTGGTCCAATGCTAAAAGGTATTGACCCGCTACTTAGTGGTGAGTTGTTGAAGGTGCTGGACGACATGGGCCATGGCGATCAGCTGCTGCTGTGTGATCGAAACTATCCGGCTGTGGCCTCGGGGCGACCGGTGCTTCGCCTGGGCGAGGTATCGGTGCTTCGTGCCGCTCAAGCCATTTTCAGTGTTTTTCCATTAGATAGTTTCGTGGATTACCCGCTGGAGCGGATGGAAGTGAATGACGACCCAAGTACCACAACCTCCATGCAAAATGAGATGCTCGCACTGGCGATCGAGGCCGAAGGTCGCCCACTTGCTTATGGAGTAATCCCGCGACTGGATTTCTATCAGCGGGCGAAATCGGTTTTCGCTGTTGTGCATACCCTGGAGGTGCAGCCCTATGGGTGCTTCATCTTTCAAAAGGGCGTTATCTTTGATTGAGGTGACGCCACGAGGTGGCACCCATTGAAGTTAGCCGGGGCCGGTGATGCGCAGCCTTACCCGCACCGCACTGGCTAGTCCACTCGCCCTGGCCATGGCGCTGGCCTTGGGCCCGGTGACCGCGCCCACCGCGCAGGCCGACTCTCGAAAACCCGCCGACATGGTGCTCAACTCGTTGCCGGTCTCGGTCGAGATGGCATCGGGATACTCGCGGTCACTGTTTCGGCATTGGACGGACCGAGACGGCAACGGGTGCGATGCCCGTAAGGATGTCTTGATCGAGGAAGCCATCGCCGGTCGGGTAGCGGGCTGCACCGTGGTGGGCGGGGTCTGGCAATCGGCCTACGACGGTGTCACCACGTCGAACTCAAGTACTTTCGATGTGGATCATCGCGTACCGCTTAAGGAGGCATGGGATTCGGGTGCTTGGCGGTGGTCGGCCTCGACCCGCGAGGCATTCGCGAATGATCTGGGGTACGCGCAGTCGCTGATCGCGGTGAGTGCGTCGTCAAATCGCTCGAAATCCGATCGCGACCCGGCCGACTGGTTGCCCAAGTACGAAGTCTGCACCTATGCGAAAACTTGGATAGCGGTTAAGTATCGGTGGCGCCTTTCGGTCGACAGCACCGAGAAGTCGGCCCTGAACCGGTTACTGGGTTCGTGCCCCGGGCTAATGCTGGTCCCTGATCTGGCCGCCGTGATCACGGATCCAAATGCTGCGCGCCCGAGTGCATCAGAGGTGGTGACGGCCGACCCGGGGGCGGGTACCGGTGGTGCTACCGACCCACGACTTGGCACTTGCCGCGAAGCGATCGCTGCGGGCTATGGGCCCTATGTTGTCGGCCGCGACGAGGAGTACTCGTGGTACATCGATCGCGATAAGGATGGCACTGTCTGCGAGCGCTAGCACCCACCTGGCAGTTCACGGTTTGGCCGAGCACCGCGTGCCATTAGCCTTTACGACATGACACTGGTAGCAGGGGTCGACACCTCAACCCAATCCGTCAAAGTAGTTGTTCGCGATGCCGACACCGGTGCTTTAGTGCGCCAGGCTCGCGCGCCGCACCCCGAAGGCACCAGCGTTGATCCGGCCGCCTGGTGGTCGGCCCTACAAGTTGCGCTGGCCGCCGAATCCGGTGGGCTACTCGATGGGGTGAGCGCCCTGAGCGTCGCGGGCCAACAACATGGCATGGTGGTGCTAGATGAGCAACGCGAGGTGATCAGACCCGCCCTGCTTTGGAATGACACCCGGTCGGCCGCAGCCGCCGATGATCTAGTAGCCGAACTCGGTGGGCCGGGCGCGTGGGCCGATGCCGTTGGCAGTGTGCCGGTTGCCGCGTTCACCGTTTCGAAGATTCGTTGGTTGGCGCAGCACGAGCCCGAAAATGCGAGCAGGGTCGCCTCGTTGCTGCTGCCGCACGACTACGTGACTTGGTTGCTGGCGGGCAAACCGGCGCAGGCCACCACCGACCGCGGTGATGTTTCCGGGACGGGATATTGGTCACCGGCCACCGGCAGCTATCGCGAGGATCTAGTCAAGATGGCACTTGGGCAGGTACCGGCACTGCCACGGGTGGCGGCGCCCAATGAAGTAGTCGGCGAGACCGCATTCGGCAATAGCAAATCCGGAATCAAGCTGGGCCCGGGAACCGGCGACAACATGGGTGCCGGGCTGGCACTTGACGCGGGCCCGGGCGACATCGTGGTGTCCCTCGGCACCTCCGGCACGGCATTTGCCTGCTCGCTGGTGCCGTCGGCCGATCCGCTGGGCCTGGTCGCGGGATTCGCCGATGCCACCGGACGCTTCCTGCCACTTGTCTGCACCCTCAATGCCGCGCGCGTCCTGACCGCAACCGCCTCGCTGCTGGGAGTGGACTTCAACGCACTGGCAGCACTGGCGCGCTCGGCCGAGCCAGGCTCAGGCGGCCTGGTGCTGCTGCCGTACTTCGATGGCGAGCGCACCCCGAATCTGCCCGATGCGCGCGGGTCATTACATGGCATTACTCGCGATAACTTCACGCCGGCGAATGTGGCCCGGGCCGCAATAGAAGGGATGTTCGGCGGATTGGCCGATGCCGTTGACGCGTTGGTGGCGGTGGGGGTGGTGCCGGGCCGCGTGCTGCTAGTAGGTGGGGCCGCAGCGAATCCCGCGGTCGCCGAGGTCGCTGCCACCATGTTCGACGTCAGCGTGGTGGTGCCACCGCTGGGTGAGTACGTCGCCGATGGCGCGGCCCGCCAGGCGGCCTGGGCGCTTACCGGTTCGGCCGAGCCACCGAATTGGAGTGACTTACGGGCCGGCGTGACAACCGTCATCGATCCGAGTCCGGTTCCACGGATCCGGGCCGCCTATGCACAGGCCCGAGCCGGCCTCTATGGGTAGGTAAAACCCAATAACCCCATAGGGGTGCTGGTGGCTACGGTGGCGAGGTGGGCCATATGGTCATCAATCCGCAGGGCGAGCTTTGCCGCTGCGGGGCCCGCGGGTGTTGGGAGACCCAGATTGGTTGTGATGCGGTGCTGCGGGCGGCCGGCCGTGAGTTAGATGCTGCGGAAGTTCAGGACATCGTAATTGCTGCGCGAAGTGGCGACGATGCTGCGCTCGAGACAATGCGCACTGTCGGCGGGTGGTTGGGCTTGGGGATTGGAAATCTGGTGAACATCTTCAATCCCGAGGTGGTGGTGCTGGGTGGGTACCTTCATCACCTGATCGCCGAGGTACCGGGGGTGAAAGTTGATCGAGTTGGTTCATCACGTCGCGCGCCACGTGAACAGGTCAAGGTGATGGCACCTGAGCTAGCCGACGACAGCACACTCATCGGCGCTGGTGAACTTGCCTTTGCCGAGTTACTTGCCGACCCCCTCGGGATACTTGCCCGATCCGCCAGCCTCGTTACCTCTTAGTTGGTGATTGCTGTCATGCACTTAGCGGCTGGTGACCAAGCGATCACCTTGGATTTGAGCCTCGGTGGGCGCGCCACCTCGTGGTGTGTCGGCGATCTGGAACTCCTGGGTGCCCGCGATGACCAAATGATTTCGTACGGGATGTACCCGATGGCACCGTGGGCCGGTCGCCTGCGTAACAATCGGTGTGAGATTGCCGGGGTCGAATACGAGTTCCCGGCGAATTTCGGCCCGTGGGCAATTCACGGAACCGTGTACTTGAATCCGGTTGAGGTCGTTGAGCAAGCGGACTCCGAGGTGGTACTGCGGTACCTAAGTGCGCCACCCTTTCATTGCACAATCGAAATCCGGTGGCGATTAAGTGCGAACAGCCTGCAAACCACGCTGCAGGTCAGCACCAATGACGAAAGCTTGCCCGCAGTTGTGGGCTGGCATCCGTGGTTCCACCGGCAACTAGCCCATGGAGCGCCCGCTCAATGGGCCTTGCCGGATGCGCGAATGGCCATACGTGGTGGTGACTATCTACCAAATGGGCAGTTAGTTGATCTAGTGGAACAGACGCCTGCCGTGGACGATGCGTTCTTTGTACCTGGGTGCGCAGCCACCTTGCGCTGGCCCGGTGCACTGCGCCTTGACGTCGTCAACACTCATCCATGGTTTGTCATCTATGACGAACCCGAGTCCTATGTATTGCTCGAGCCGCAGACCGGCCCGCCTAACGGGAGTAATACTCCAATTGTTGGTGAACGCATCACCGCACGTGTTGGGCAACCACTCACCATGGTTACCGATTGGTTCGTTACCCGTGAGCAGCCGGTGGATCAAGGCTGATCGTCTGGCCGGTTGTCGCCGACGCCCGGGCGGCGTCCAGGACCCTAAGGTTCGCGATGGCATCGTCAAGAAGTACCGGTGGCGGAGCCGAGTTGGCGAGGGTTTCGTAGACGCCGGTGTAGAAGGTGCCCCAGCGCCCGGTTGCATACGGCACCTCGGAATCAACGGTTGTTGCTTCGTCCAACGCCACCCGGATCAAGGCGACCGAATCAGGTGGTTCAACCCCCCAGCCAGCATCGGCGGGGGTGCTACCGCTTCGAAGTGCTGTCTCCTGAGTGTCGTACTCCCGAAGCAGCATCCCGCCGACTGTTCCCAGGACATTAAAACGCGGTTCGGTGAAGGCGGCGATCATGCTGCCGGTGAGGTAACTGACGGCGTCGTCAAAGTGCGTCAGCAAGATCAGCATGTCATCGTCAGCTGCTTCAGCAACGCGAACAGAACGAGTGATGGCGCTTACGCGCACCACCGGGCCGAGCAATTGGATGGCCTGATCGACAAGGTGCGCACCGAAGTCGAGCAGTACCCCGCCGCTGACACTTGGGTCCGCAAGTTCTCGCCAGCCGCCCTTGGGCACCGCCCGAAAACGGTCGAAGTGCGATTCGAAGCGGTGAATTCGGCCCATGGATTCCTTGGCGTCGAGAATGGTCAAGAACTCCGAATCCCACCGCCGGTTCTGGAACGGGAAAACCTGGTTGCCGGCCGCCTGGGCGGCAGCGCGGATGGCGCTGGCATCCGCGGCGGTAGCGGCCAGCGGCTTGTCGACCACGGCCGGTAGCCCATGCTCGAGGGCGGCGATGGTGAAAGGCAGGTGGGTCAGGTTTGCCCCGGCCACCACCACCAGGTCGAAATCACCTGCTCTAGCCCAAATCGCAGCGGCCGAATCCACTATTTCGGCGTTCGGGAGGTCCGTGGCCGCCTGCTCGCACCGCTCGGCGTCGGTGGTCAGGATCGCGGTGATCTCCAGCCCAGCCGTGGCTTCGATCAGCGGCCGGTGAAAGTGGCGGCCGGCCAGGCCATAGCCGAGCAGCGCAATTTTCAGAACAGTTGCCACCCGGCTAGTAAAGCACCTTCGGTATCAGAAGGTCCCGGGCACTTTGGCAGCAGACCAATTGTCAAAAGATCCGAATCCGACATTCCTCGTGAAATATCTGATTTTTCCCGAAAGTTCCGCCACACTTGCCCCAGTCGCCCCCCCCCCGGGCGGCCGGCCACTAGGCCGTCGAAGAGCCCGCGTGACAGCCCCCCAGTTACGCGGGCTTTTCATTGCCTTAGCCAAACCCAGACGTGCAGGTCATCGTTCTAGCAAGGCTTGGGATTCAGGTCGGTTTGGGAGTTCGGGGCTAGCCCCGACATCTAAGGTGTAACTGGTTGGTTACTTGCGGTGCGACGGGATTCGTGTTCCACTCAAGGCGCGGGAAATTGGTTGCGGGTTTTATCGACAGGGAGAAACAAAATGACGAATATTGACGTTTCAGCGCCGGTTAGTGCGGCTCCGACGACGCGGCTAGCCCTAGGCGTTGGTTGGGTGCGGCCCGGCGCCGGCGCTATCGGCGGCGCGGTAAACCCCGCCGCAAATGAAAACTATGGGTTCCGCGGCACGTTTTGCTTTGCGGGTAGTGCCGAGTAGTCAAACCTTCGGCTCAAAAGACGAGGGGAACCTCGGTAATCAGTCGCGGCGAAGTCCTGCCAGTTCAGCGCCGAAAAGTTTCGCGCCTTCCGCCCGGCTGGTCCTTGCGCAACTGGTCCGCTAATTGGGTTGGGCGGGCCAGCTGATGCGGTCATCTGGCAAGATCACCAGATGACCTTCACCTCGAGAAACCCGGCAGACTTCAACGAAGTCGTTGCCACCTTCCCGCTGGCGAGCGCCGTTGAGGTGAGCGAAAACTGCCGCGTGGCCCACGAGGCCCAGCCCGGTTGGGCCCGGGTCCCAGCGCCGGCGCGCGGTCGGGTCATCGCCCAGGTCGGGCGCCTGGTGGAGGCGAATAAGGAAGCCCTCGCGACCCTGGTCGCACGGGAGATCGGCAAGGTCTACGCGGAGGCGCTCGGCGAGGTGCAGGAGGTAATCGACACCTGCGATTTCTTCCTCGGTGAAGGCCGCCGCCTGTATGGGCAGACCATCCCAAGCGAGATGCCGGACAAGCAGCTGTTCACCTTCCGCAATCCGGTTGGTGCGGTGATGATCATTACAGCGGCAAACTTCCCGGCGGCCGTCCCGTCCTGGTATTTCATTCCCGCGCTACTTACCGGCAACTCGGTGGTCTGGAAGCCCGCTGAGCATGCGGGTGCCATCGCCCTTGCCATTGCTGAACTCTTACACGCCGGCGGCGTGCCAAAGGAGGTACTACGCGTCGTCATCGCTGATGGTCCAACGACCTATGCGGGGCTCGAGGCGGCGCTGGCAGCCGGAGATGTCGACAAAGTGGGATTCACCGGTTCGACGGCCGTCGGGCGCAAGCTGGGTGAGCTAGCGGGCCGGCACCTGCAATCACCTTGCCTGGAACTCGGCGGCAAGAACCCGATGGTGGTGATGCCCGACGCGGACATCGACCTGGTTATTGAAGGTGCGCTATTCGCGGGGTTTGGCACCGCTGGCCAGCGCTGCACCTCACTTGGCACCCTCTGGTTGCATCGGTCGATTCACGACGCAGTACTTGCGCGCTACGCGCAAACCGTCTCAGCTGCCGCCGTCGGCGACCCGTTCGCGCGCGTACTTTACGGGCCGATGATCGATGAGAAATACCTGGCCGACCATCTCTTACACCTAGAGATGATCCAGCCGCATCACAGCGTTTACGGCTCAACCGGGGTTGGCCGAATAGCCGCCGATAACCCCCGTGCAGGTTTTGTCGGGGATCCAGCCTTGGGCTGGTTTGCCCACCCGACCATCGTGGCCGGGGTGCGCCCTGGTGATGCGCTCTATGCCACTGAGACTTTTGGCCCCCTTGTCGGCGTTGGCGCATTTGACTCATTGGACGAAGCAATCGAGTTAGCCAACGGTCACGGATATGGCCTGTCAAGTGCGCTGTACTCGAATGACCCAGCGACAATCTGGCGGTTTCGGCAAGGCATTAGTGCCGGGATGCTGTCAATTAACAATTCAACCTCGGGGGCAGAAGCCCACCTGCCATTTGGCGGCAATGGCAAGAGCGGCAACGGCTCCAGGCAAAGCGGCATCTGGGTACTTGATCAGTTCACCAGATGGCAGGCAATGAACTGGGATTACAGCGGTAAGTTGCAAAAGGCGCAGATGGATGTAACAGATCTGCCACATGATCCTGATTTCAAAATCAGCTAGCCACGTGATGGGCAAACGTGCTCCCGACTCGGCCGATGTAGTTGTCGTCGGCGGCGGTGTCATGGGTGCGTCTGCGGCATTTCATCTTGCGGAGGCGGGAGTCGATGTCGTACTGGTCGAGCGCGGTGATCTTGCCGGGGGGTCGACCTCTAAGGCCGCTGGTGGCGTACGCGCAAATTTCTCCGATGAGCTAAATATCGCCCTCGGCAAGAGATCGCTGGAACTCTTCGCGGACTTCACCAGTAGGCCAGGTCAGCAGGTTGACCTACACCGGACCGGGTACCTCTTCGTTTTGACCAGCGCCGATGCGGTCGACGATTTCGAGCAGGCGGTTGCCCTGCAGCAGCAATTGGGCGTGCGCGCGGAGCTAGTGGATCCGCCGCGGGCCAGCGAACTTTCACCGTATCTAGATACTTCGGGAGTGCTGGCAGCAGCTTGGTCACCTGATGATGGCCATTGCACCCCTGAGTCGGTGGTGCAGGGTTACGCGACGGGGGCGCGGCGCCTTGGTGCGCGCGTAATGAGCCACACTGCAGTCACGAATATTCGAGTCTCTGGCGGCGAGATCCATGCGGTGGAAACATCGTTCGGGTCAATTACTACTTCGTGTGTCATCAACTGTGCCGGTGCCTGGTCGCCGCAGATTGCGAACTTCGTGGGTTTGGATCTACCGGTCGTACCAGTTCGCCGGCAACTGGTGGTAACCGAACCACTAGCAAACCCGATGCCAACCGCCTTCACCATTGACTATGGGACGACCTTCTATTGGCACCGTGAGGGGCCGGGCATTTTAATGGGGTTCTCCGACCCAAGCACGAAACCGGGTTTCGATTGCACCGATGATCCGGGGTTCTTAGGTCAATTGGCTGAGTTGGCAAGTGTGCGAGCGCCGGCCTTGCTCGATGTCGGCATCAAGACGGGCTGGGCGGGGCTGTATGAAGTTACCCCAGACCACAATGCGCTCCTTGGGCAAAGTCATGAAGTCTCCCGGATGCTTTATGCAACGGGGTTCTCCGGGCACGGCTTCTTGCAGGGCCCGGCGGTAGGCGAGATCTTGCGCGACCTGTATCTGGGCCGGGCACCTTTTATTGATATCGCACCCCTTGATGTTCGACGTTTTGCCAGCGGCGCACTTCGCCCCGAACGTAATGTCGTCTAATAGTCGCTAGCGTTGCAATTAGGCGCGCGACTCAAACATGCCAAGGAGGGCGGCTATCCCGAGAACTGATCGGGGTGAATACGCGGCCCGCCAGAGCCCGCCGTGATTTGCTCCTTGCGCAAACAACTCCATCGGATTACCCAATGGGGTGGCCGGGTTCGCGGTGGCTGCCGGGTTGCGCAGATCATGGACCAAGAGCGCGGCCATCAGTGCAGTAGACGTTGCCGGCTCGAAAACCTCAATGCCGAATTTGTCAGCGCCGGCATAAGCCGCCGCCAGCGCCCGATTCTTGACCACCGATTGGGTGCGTGTGGCAGGCGCAAGGTTGATTGACACTGGAGTCCCCGATGATCGTGCCACCAATGCGCGCCACCGCTGCATTCGTTTGGCCAGTGCATAGTTCGCACCCTGTTGGGAGATAAGTGAGTCGTTGAGGCCGACTTCGGTTCCGTCGGCGGCGACCAGGGTGTTCGGGTAATTGGGTTCGAATTGCCGAAGTGTTCGCAGCGGAGCCTGCAGCAGTCCGCTCAACCCGCGGGAATCCCAGCGATTACGGGACTCAAGGACGGCATCAAGTGGCACCATGAAGGTGTCGGTGGGGGTGGCCAGATATGCGAGGGTGAGGTCGTCACGGCCCCCGAGAAGATCGGCAACCACGGCGTCGGCCGCCATCGACAGCAGCACATGCGTAGCGCCGTCGGCGTATGCGTAGGTGCCGAGGACGAAGGGCTGCTCAATCTCGGCGATCCAGGTGCGCACTTCCGGAGTGCGGGTCAGTAGGTTCGCACCGGCGACATTTGCGATCGCGACATCGTCCTCGGGGTGCACTAGCCCATCAACGACAAGTGGCGGATTGCCGGCAGCATCAAACTCAATCGGGACACGAAGGCGCCCTGCCGTACTGCGCGTGATGTCAATTAGTCGTTGCCAGATTGCTGGGCGTTGCAGGTCGATGGCGTGCACGGTGGCACCCCAGCGCAGTAGCGATCTGGTCGGACCCATCTCGGCCCCGGCGCCAAGCAGTGCGATATCCACCCCGCGCAGATCAAGCCAGTCTGGGTTGTCGAGCACCAGGTGTATTGCCGACCCGAAACTCGGTTCGGCAATGCCGCCGTCAACCCACTTGTCTACTTGGTCGCGCAGATGCCGTCCGAACAATCGCTTGCCTCGATATGGCACGGATAAGTCCGAGTCCAATTGGGCGGTGCCCTGGATCTGAACAGAACCGAAGCCAGGTGCGGTGAACGCCACCATGGCTGCATCGACACTTAGTTCCTGGCCGTCGCGGCCAAAGCGAAAGCGCCGGTGCGCCGAGGCCAGGCCATCGCGCGAGACCTGGAGCGCCGCATCGGGTGTCGCGGTGGCGGCGGCGACGATATCGCGTATTGGCCGGAGGTATCCGGCACGCCAGTCCTTGGTGTGCTCGATGCGATCGGCGAGTTCTGGCGCTATGCCGCGGGCACAATCGGCGAAGATGGCGCGGCCGGTGGCGCCGGTGCTGCGTTTGCCATCACCACCCGAAGGAAAGCAGACGCCATCGGGAGTATTGACGTCTGAATTCGCCGACATCAGTGCAGAATACCTACTCCGCTGACGACTTTGGGGGCGGGTCTTGCTGCATCCGCGAGCAGAGGTCAAGACTGTGGGCATCTAAATCGGGGCAGCCGGGTGGCAGATGGCGAAACGGCACGATAAAGGTGTTGCGCTTGCTGGCAATTCCCCGCAATGGCCTGGCGGAAGGCGTGGACACCATGGACGCGCAATGCCAGCTAAAGTTTTATGGCCCTAAGCGGCCGTGAGTACTCGAGTGTGATGTCAACCGCATTCAATTTGTCATCCTAATGCGGGAGAAAGGTCCCATTATGGGTAAAGGTTCGGGCGAGGGTTTGGGCATCGGATTCGCGCGGGTTGTCGAAATCCTGCCAGGCATGGGCGACAAGGGCGGCCGCGTGGTCGAGTGCTGCTTGGCGGTTCACCCCGAGGGAGAGCGAATCCTTCATCGCTCGAGCAATTGCTTGCGGTAGGGCGCTAACTCAGCGGTTCGATCTACCCCGACGATACCGACCAAACCGGTGTCATCGGAATACTCGAAAATGCACGCTTCGTCGGCCGAGCCCTCAACCAGCTGGCTTGAGGTAGCAATCCCGGGCATCCCGAAAGACTGGATTTTATGGTGGTATTGGTCTGACCAAAAGGCGGGCATTGCCGAAAAAGGCCCTTGGTCGGGTTGCTCACCACGCAGGAGTGCCGCGAGCGAGACGCCTGCCCGACGTCCTGTTTCGGTCGGCATGTTCCAGTGCTCGATGCGCCTGGGGATATTGCCGAAGAGCGAGTTGGGATGCCGTGCGACATCGCCCACTGCAACGATCGGAACTTCAAAGTCGACAACCATCCCTTGGTCGACAAGAACACCGTCGGTGAGATCAAGGCCATTGCCCTCGAGCCACTCCACATTGCAGACCGAGCCGACGGCCTCGACTACAACCGATGCTGGTAGTTCGGTGCCGTCATCTAGGAGTACCGAAGTGATGTGGTCACCACCGAGAAACTCTTGGACCGTGCGACCCAGGTGGAAGTCCACCCCGTGGTGTTCATGGCGTTCGCGCAGGCCCCGCCCAAGTTCAGCGCCTAGTGGTCGGATCATCGGTTGCTCGTCTATCGCTACTACATGTACTTCACAGCCCAGCCCACGGGCGGTGGCTGCTACCTCACAGCCGATGAAACCCGCGCCCATGATCACTGCGGAGCGGCCGGGAGCCAGGTAGTTGCGCAGGCCGATTGCATCATGGGACGTGCGAAGCACGTACCGACCGGCTTCGGGCCCGGGTATCGGCAGGCGACGCGGCCGAATCCCGGATGCAATTACCAGGCCGTCGAAGGCCAATTGAGTGCCGTCGGCCAAGGTGAGGGTCCGTGCCGCGAGGTCGCTGCTGATCACCGGCGACCCGAACTGCCAGTTGACATCAGCAACCGATGGCTTGCGCCGGAACTCCAATTCGGCAACTTGGACACCGGCTGATAAGGCCTCTTTGGAGAGCGGGGGCCGGCTGTAAGGCATTGATGGCTCATCACCGACGACGGTGATGGCACCCTCGAAACCGGCAGCACGAAGTGACTCGGCGGTTCGTAACCCACCAAGGCCTGCGCCAACCACGACAACCGATGCAGCCACGCTATTCATTGACCCTTTTATTCGACGGTGATGGCTTGCATGGGGCACACATCGGCGGCGCTTTCGACGTCTGCGCGCCTTGACCCATCGACCTCCTTGACGTATTCAAGTTGCCCGTCGTCATTCAACGCGAATACATCGTCGGCTTCGAAGCAGCACTGGCCGTAGTGCTGACACTTGTCCATGTCAACGGTGATTGTTACCACGTTTACTCCTCTTCGATTCGGGATGGATACAGATCCTTTGACGGTGTTCGGATGCCACGGAACTCCCAGTCGCCACCTAGGGCGGTGGACACCACCTCTTCGCTCTCACTTGGCTGCGCACCGACATCGGTGCGGATCGGGGTTGGTCCTTCGACAATGTGGTTGCGCAGAATCCCCAGCCCCTCGACCTCTACCTCCACGATATCTCCGGGTTGGACCGGCCGGGAGAACGCCGGAGTGCCGGAGAAGAGCAGGTCGCCGGGCACCAAGGTGATGGTCCGGGCAATGTCAGCAACGAGGTAATGCATATCCCATTCCATCTCGTCGGTGGTGGAGGATTGCTTCACCTGACCGTTGACTCGAGTCTGAATCGCCTTGCCGTGAAAATCCCAATCGGTCACCACGCCGGGGCCAACCGGCGCCAAAGTGTCGCTGCCCTTCACCCGAAGCATCGAGCCGGCGTCGGTGTCACGGAAGTCATGCAACCCATAGTCATTGCCGATGGTGTAGCCCGCGATGTAGTCACGGGCCTCACCTGGTGAAACATTGCGGCAGGTGCGCCCGATCACAATGACGATCTCGCCTTCGTAGTTGAGCCACTTGCAACCGCGCGGCCGCACGACGGCAGCATCATGGGAGTTCAGTGCGGTGATCGGCTTGTGAAAATATGTGGGGGCCGGCGGTAGTTTCGTCAGGAACTCATCAGTGCGGGACGCGTAGTTGAGGTGTACTGCAATTATTTTTGACGGTTCGGTTGGGGGCAGGTGAATCGCGCCGGCGATCGCGGTGGTGCGCCCGTCACCGGCGACGAGCTCATCGCCATGGCGTTCAACCGCGGTCGGGTAACCATCGAGCAGGATCCGGCGAAATTCACTCATGCCGCCGCACCCGCCCTGGTCCAGCCGGTTGCAGGGCGGTCAAACCAAATATGGACTTGGCCGGTGCCGATCGAATTCTCATACTCGCTAAACAGCCGACCCGGCGCCGTAACATCACCCTCGCCGATGGCGCCTATCATCATCAAATAATGGGCGAACTTGCTCTCGGGTCGGTATTTCAGATAGTCGGGCATGGTGGCGAGTACCTGAGCATGATCACCCTTTTCAAACCAGGCGATGCGTTCAAGATCGGCGGCATAGGCCTCGGGGGTGAAGATATTTGACGGGTCACTGGCTTCGTGTGCGCGCAATTGACGCAGCGGCCAGAAGGTGTGCGAGAGCGCACCTGATGCGATTAGCAGCACCTTGCGGTCGGTTTCGCGAATCGCTTGGCCCAGGGCCCGCCCGGCATTCAGAAAATCCAGGGTGTCTCCCGTTTGCGCAACACTTAGTGAAATCCAACGCTTATCGGGTAAGCCGTCACCAAGAAACTTCCAGAGGTTGACGGTTGCATAGTAAAGGGGAAGGTAATGGTCTTCATTAGCGCTGATCCAGGTGCCGTTTTCTTTACCGCGATCCGCTATGGCCTTGGCAAGTTCAGGGTCACCTTTCCAGTCGTAGGGGATCCGGCACATACCGCGTGGCAACTCTTCCGAGGTGAATAGCCCAGACCGGCGATCTTGGGCGGTCACGACGAATTCGACCGTGGTGTACCAATGCGAGTCCAACACCACCACGGTGTCGTAGTCGAGAGTCTCGAATACCTCTTTTCGCAGTTTCTCCAACCCCGGCACGAGGGAGATTTCCTTGCCGTCATTGATTTCGCGGCGCACAGTTGGTGGCAGCATAATGGTGGGGACGTGCGCGAGAATCCCTGCGCCTACGACTTCACCCATGTTGATTTCCTCTACTTCCATCCGGTTGGTGCATATACGGTGTTCTTCACATCGGCGTAGAAATCAAATGACCAGGTACCGCCCTCGCGGCCGACCCCGGACTTTCGGGACCCGCCGAACGGTGCCTGCAGATCACGAACGAAGAAGCAATTTACCCAGATGGTGCCAGCCACCAGAAACTTTGTGAACGCCTCGGCGCGCTCGCGATTGCCGGTGACAACCACAGCTGCTAGGCCGAATTCGGTGCCATTGGCCAGTGCCAGGCCCTCCTCGTCGGTATCAAAAGTCTGCATCGTGAGCACCGGACCGAAAACCTCAGCGGTCAAAATCTCGCTGCCAGCCTTGGCATTTGTCACCAAGGTTGGCCGGTAGTAGAGACCGCCCAGTTCGATGTTGCGCTCGCCTCCAAAGGCGATGGTGGCCCCATCGGTGCGGGCCCGCTGGACGAATCCGTCAATGCGGTCAACATGCTCGGCGTGAATATTCGGGCCGATTTGGGATTCCTCCTCGCGCGGGTCACCCTGCTTTATCAAAGCGGCACGCTCGGCGAACTTCTTAGCGAACTCCCCGGCAACACTTGACTGCACCAGCAACCTGGTACCGGCAAGGCAAACCTGCCCGGCGTTGTCGTACTGATCGACGGCCAAAGTGGCGGCTAGGTCAAGATCAGCATCATCAAGGATGATGGTTGGGCTCTTGCCGCCGAGTTCAAATGAGCAGGGAGTCAGATTGTCGGCAGCGGCCCGGGCAACCAGTTTCGCGGTCGGCACCGAGCCGGTGAATGAGATGCGCGAAATACCCGGATGCGCAACCAGTGCCGCACCGGCTTCCGCACCGAGTCCCTGCACGACATTGAACACCCCGGCAGGCAACCCGGCTTGAGCCGTTAAGTCGGCAAAGAGCGAAGCAGTGAGCGGGGTCCATTCGGCCGGCTTGAGAATCACGGTGTCGCCTGCGGCAAGAGCCGGCGCGATTTTCCAGGTGGCGAGCATGAGCGGTGCATTCCACGGGGTGATGAGTGCTGCCACCCCGGCCGGATCCCAACTTACGACATTGGTGTGATCGCGGGTGATGAAGTTCGGGTGGTGTAGTTCCTTGAGCGCCCAGTCTGCGAAGAAACGCAAGTTGTGCACGACGCGGGGCATCACCCCTCGACGGTGCGAGCGAAGCAGGGAGCCGTTATCGGCCGTCTCAACCTGCGCGAGTTGCTCGATATTGGCCTCTACTAGATCGGCAATTCGATGGATGATGACACCGCGCTCATGGGGACTCAGTTCGGCCCAGGCCGGGAAAGCGGCCCGTGCGGCCGCCACGGCGGCATCGACCTCGGGCTGGCCGCCACGGGAGATTTCCCCCAACTGCGCCCCATCAATGGGGGAGATGTCGGTAAAGGTAGTTGGGGAGGCCAATCTTGAGCCACCGACCCAGTGCCGGGTGTCGATATCGACGCCGGCAACATTCGTGCTGCTCATAATTACCTTTCGGTAAAAGTAAAATAGATCGTTCGGACCCTAATGGAAAAAGTCGCTTATCAGCAAATGGACGAGGCCTTTCTGGCCACCCGACCGGGATATTCGCCCGGGCTATTCGGTGGCGCGGATCAAGTCTCGCAGGATTTGGGCGGCTCGCGGGAGGTCCTCGGTGGTGATATGCCGGGTGATATTGCGCTCCCCTTGGTTAAACTCGGGGAAGAGCTTCTTCATCAGCCGCCGGCCGGCCGGCGTGAGGCTAACTAATACCAGCCGGCCGTCTGCCACCGAGCGCTCGCGGGTCAAAAAGCCGCGCCCTTCAAGGGTGGTTAGCACCCCGCTCAGGGTGGCCTTGGAGAAACCACCCTCGGCTGCGATCCCGCGGGTTTCAATGGGTTCCCAGATCCAGACCACCCAAAGCACCACGAAGGCGGTCCAGGTCAGGTCGGCTTTGGCCAGAACAGTGCGTTCCAGGTGATTTCGTACCGCGTTGGCCGCCCGAAAGAGGTTAGAAGTGACCGCCATCGCTTCAAAGTCAAGTTGTAGGTTGCCCAATCGGGAGGCGACCGCACTCTCGGTCTCATTGAGCGTGTGTTGGCCGGCCATCTGCTTACTCTCTCAAGAATTAGCCAGATTGGATACTCGTTAGGGGGCAAAAGTTAAATAAGAGTTTCCATCCCGTGGTCCCAGGGGTTACGCTGTGCCGATAATTCGGGTCCTAACGATTATGGGTCAGCGACAATGGAGGATGCATGAGTACGAAAACTGACATCTCGCTGGCCGATCTAGATCTCTTTGCCAATGGAGCCCCATGGGTAGTATTCGAGGAGCTGCGAAAAAATTCGCCCGTACACTGGGATGTCGAAGGGTTACCAAATCATGGCTTTTGGTCCGTAACTCGATATCGCGATATTGTCGAGGTGCTGCGCGATACCCAAAACTTCTCGAGTGAAATTGGCGCGGTCAATCTCGAGGAACTTGACGAGCGCCAAATGGAAATCCGTCGCTCGATGCTTGAAACCGATGGCGAGCGACATCGAGCATTGCGTAAATTATTGCAGCCGCAGTTCACCCCGCGCGCTCTTGCAGACTACGAAACTTTTCTCCGCGGCATCACTGCTACCACGCTAGATCGCGCGCTGGTCAAGGATCAGTTCGACTTCGTAGCGGAGGTGGCAGCGGATTTTCCGATCCGGGTGCTCGCTCAACTACTTGATGTCCCGGACTCTGACATCCCCCAATTAATCAAGTGGGGTAATCGAATGATCGGTAACACTGACCCGGAGCACGCGGATGTGCTGGCAAATAGTGAAGAAAGTGATAAGTACAAGGACCTACCATTCCGCTCACCGGCCGCTCTTGAAGTTTTCAATTACGGATTCCAGCTGGCCGAAGAGCGTAGGGGCGGCGCCGGAACCGACCTCGTTTCAAAACTAATCAACCAAGTTCCAATTGACGGCATCGAATTAGATGATCGCGATTTTCGCAACTACTTTCTGCTGCTCGTGATCGCGGGCAATGAGACCACGCGGCACACCATCACCCACACGATGAACAACCTTATGGCTAACCCCGATCAGATCGAGATCCTGCGCGAGCGGCCCGAGTTAATCCCGTGGGCGGTCGAGGAGTTCTTGCGTATGGCCAGCCCGGTGCATCACTTCCGCCGAACTGCCCGCCAAGCCGTTACCTTGAATGAACAGGAGATAAAGGCCGGTGACAAGGTCGTAGTTTGGTTCGGTTCGGGCAATAGAGATGAGGAGGTGTTTAAGGACCCAAAAGTCTTCGACGTCCAGCGTCTTCCCAACGAACACATGTCCTTCGGTCGCGGCGGCCCGCATATGTGTTTGGGCAACTCCTTAGCCCGACTCGAGATCCAGATAATGTTTGAGGATCTTCTCGCGCGCGACGTGGACCTGTTGCCCAATGGCACACCTGACTACGTGCGCAGCAACTTCGTTCACGGCTTCAAACGCTTGCCAGTGCGAAAGGCGTAGGTTTATGGCTCCTGGATCTTGTGCGCGGGCGCTAGCGTTTAATCAGGTGGCCGAGGCCGGCGACCTGGCTCAGGAAGCTGTCGACGAGCGCATGAGCCCGGGCGCGTGACTTAGGCTCCTCCGCACGGGTGAATGCCAGCAGGACTTCTGGATCTTGGCCGTCCTTCACGATCAATTCTCGTCCACCACCGGGGGACCCGCACCAGCCTTCGAGCATGTCAGCGGTCAGTTCCGGGTGGAATTGAAGCGCCAGATTCTTGCGTAGGGTAAAGGCCTGCGAGGCACGCGGGGTGCGTGCTATCTCGCTGGCGCCGGGTGGAAGCTCCCACCTGTCGTAGTGGAATGAGAACCATGGGCCAGGGGGGATGAGCGACTCGTTGTCACTCCAAAGGCTTGTCCAGCCGATCTCACAGTCTGGGGCTCTAGCCACGCTACCGCCATGGGCTCTGGCCAACAGTTGGCCGCCGAAGCAAATACCAAGTACCGGCACCCCGACCGCGTCGGCTTGTTTTATCCACTGAAGTTCTGGGAGCAGCCACTCCCCGATGGTGGTGTCGTCCCAAGCCCCCCAGGGCGAGCCCATCGGGACGATGACATCGAAGGCGGATGGATCTGGGAAGTGGTAGCTGACGACACCGGGAGTGTCATATTGGCCAGCACTTACTATCAATGCCTCCACCACCTCGAACCCGTGGTCGGCGAAGCGCTCGGATACTAATTGGGGCGGGCTGAATGCATCGTGCTGCATGAAAAGCACCTTCATTCGGTGAATCCTCTCCGGGTCTTCTCCGAGCGGTCCATATTGGCAATATTATCCTGCGATCGTTGGGGGCCGAACGATCTAAGCAATATACTTGAAAAAGTGTAGGGGTCCCAGACTGATGGCTAGAGGGGTAGAACATGCAACAGGAGTTAGCGGATCTTCGCCGGGAGTTGGAAACGCAAAACATCGACATCCTGCGCCTCATCTGGCCAGATGTCCTGGGCCTGACCCGATCCAAGGACATCGCGGTCTCGCAGCTCGAGCGTGCGGCCGGGCACGGCCCGGCCTTCTGCCAGGCGACCTGGACGACCACCACCCGCGGCGATGTCCTCGATGGTCATGGCAGCCTGCAGGACGGCCTGTCCGACATGGTCTCCCGCCTCGACACGTCGACGATCAGGTCGTTGCCCTGGGAGCCGGGTGTTGCGTACGCAATCGCAGATATTGATGAGCCGGACGGCACCCCCAATGAGATCTCCCCGCGCGCGGTGCTGCGACGGGTAGTTGAGGAGTACAAGGCGCTTGGGCTGTTGCCTGTCGTTGGCCCTGAACTTGAATTCTACTTCGCCCATCGACCAAATGGCACCTGGGAGCGGGTCATCAACAAGACCGGACGCGTTTACCAGACCGGCTCGCTAGTTGACCCGGATGGTGCTTTCTTGTATTTGATCCGCATGATCGACCGCCTGAACATTGGGGCTTTCGCCGGTAATCACGAGTTCTGCCCATCCCAGTATGAGATCAACCTTTGGCACGGTGACGCCCTCGACGCCGCGGATCGAACCTTCTTGTTCAAGACCGCCGTGAAGGACGTTGCAAATCGACGCGGAATCATGAGCACCTTCATCGGCAAGCCCTTCGCAGATGAGGGGGGCAGCGGATTCCACCTGCACTTTTCGGTGACCGATGTCGACGACACGAACATGATGCGCGACCCAGATGGCGAGTTATCCCTGATCGCGAAACGGATGATGGCCGGGGTGCTCGAGCATGCTCCTGCGCTGGTGGCATTTTGCAACCCGACCATAAACGCTTACAAGCGACTTGGTCCCGACACCATGGCCCCGTACCGCGCAAACTGGGGCTACGACAATCGCACCACCTTCGTCAGAATCCCCCCCGAGCACGGCGCTGGATCACGCATTGAGATTCGTATCGGTGATGGCGCGGCGAACCCTTATGTGATGATCGCCGCGATTTTGGCAGCTGCCCTCGATGGGCTCTCCCGACAACTTGTTTGCCCGCCGCATTCGCAGGGCTGGTCTTATACCGACCAGAGTCGTCCAGTGCTGCCGATGTCGCTGACTGCTGCGCTAGATGCCATGCGGGCCGACACCTTCCTCGTGGGTATCCTCGGGGAGCCGTTCGTGCAGGCATTCGAGACGCTAAAGCGCGATGAGGTGCGGCGTTATGAGGAGGCGGTCGACGACCCGGGTACCCGTGACGTGACGCAATGGGAACTCGACGAGTACCTAGAGGACTTCTGACACCGGTAGCGCCCTCGGCTGGTTGGGCGAACGGTTGTTAGTTACGATGAGGGGCCGCAGGGCAATTGCCCATAACCTCTTCGGTAGCGCAGTGGGAGATGAACGAGGACTTTGAACACTTCGAATAGGTACATCCTGACGATCAAGTGCCCGGATCAGGCTGGCATCATTCACCGCGTTGCCGGCGCTTTACTTGAGGTTGATGGCAATGTCCTCGAGCAGGCGCAATTCACCGATGAGGACTCGGGTGTGTTCTGCATGCGCACCAAGTTTGAATCGCCAGTCGCAGACCTTGATGCCGTGCGCACGGTGGTGACGTCGCGGGTGCTGAGCCTGGGCCCAGAGTTGACTTTGCGCCATGAGGCTGAGCATCGTCGGGCGCTGATCTTGGTATCAAAGCATGATCACTGCCTGCTGGACCTGCTTTACCGATTCGGAAACGGCGAAATGCCGATCGATATCCCGGTCATCGTCTCGAATCATGACGACTGCCGTGAGATCGCCGATAGGTACCAGATCCCTTACTTCCACCTGCCGGTGCATCCCGATAACAAGGCGGAGCAGGAGGCACGGGTCCTTGAACTGATCGAAGAGTACTCAATCGACGTAGTTGTGCTCGCGCGCTACATGCAAGTGCTTTCGAGTGACTTCTGCGAGAAACTTGCCGGCCGAGTGATCAACATTCACCATTCTTTCCTACCTGGGTTCAAAGGCGCGCGTCCTTATCAGCGGGCACACGAGCGCGGCGTTAAGTTGATCGGTGCCACCGCGCACTTCGTCACCGGTGACCTAGACGAGGGCCCGATCATCGAACAGAGCGTCGAGCGAGTGAATCATGCGCATACCGCTTCAGACCTAGTGGAGATCGGACGTGATGTCGAGCGCGGCGTGCTCTCCAGAGCGGTGCGCCTATTCGCTGAAGACCGCATAATTCTGACCGGCCAGCGCACCGTGGTTTTTGCCTAGGACGTTAGGGCAGTAACTCGCTTCATGACCTCGGTGCAGAACTTCGAGTGCTCGGATCGTTCATCAATGAATATTGATGGCTTGATACAAAAAGTCGTAAATCCCATTTCAAGGTGATTGGGTATGCCGGAGAGGGCCTCCGGCAGCGGCGCCACACTGTCTGCATCCGGAAACTCAACCCGGGTACCGCAGACCATCTCGATCTCGTCAAATGTTCGACCGGCGGCTGTGAGCCCTTTGTGCAACTTGGCAACATCATCGGCCTTGGGTAGGCCCAACGGGTGGTAGCCGCTGCCGTACTTCAAGATACGGCGAAGCACCGGATCATTGAGACTCTCGCCGCCGAACCACATGCTGGGCCCAGCAGGCCGGTAGGGCTTCGGGTCTAAATAGACGTCATCGAATTGGAAATACTGCCCATGGAAAGACGCCGGTGATTTTGCCCAAACCTGCTGCCAAATCTCGAGGTCTTCATCGAGGATGGCGCCACGCTTTTCAAAGGGCACGCCGAGTGCGGCATATTCATCGCGGTGCCAGCTAACGGTGGGCTGAATAACCAAGCGGCCTTCGCAGAGAAGATCCAAGGTAGCCAGATCCTTGGCCAAGATAAGTGGATGGCGCAGCGGTGCGATCAGGGCAATTGCCCCAAGACGCAAGTGTGTTGTTGCTGCCGCTATCGCGGCCAGCAGTAGCAGCGAGGAGGGCCAGGGTGTTGCTGGATCTTGATTACCGGGCATTGCGTAGTCGCGCGGGTTCGCCATGCGACCTTGATCGCCGGCGGTTGGCCCTAGTAAGACGTGGTCACTGATCATCACCATGTCGAACCCGGCGTCTTCGGCTTCTTGGGCCATTCGAACAATCCCGCGCAGATCCCGCGGGTCGGTCATCGTCCAGTTCTCGGTGAGCACGCTCACCATGCGTGGCGCAGGCATGCGGCTCAAACGGGTTTCGACATGTCATCGAGGAGGGTGCCGCCGGCAAATGTGACCCCGACCTCGCGGTAATACCCGGCGATAATTTCGTCCACGGGCAGCAGCGCTGCTGGTTCATCCCATGGGGAGTCAAAGAGCGTGAGCTCGGCATCCCCGACCCAGGGGGTGCCGAGATCTGCGTCGACGCCACCCATGGTGGCAATCTGCAGTAGTGACATCCCGGCCCCCGGAGTAATTGACGGCATATATCTGTGGTGCACCATCGGATGGCCATTGACAAATCCATTTGTCGGGCTGGGCTCGCGCAATGTGACTCTTGCCGTTGCGAGCCGGTGGTCGTACGCGGCGAGGGTGGCGCCGAAGGTGCCACCGGGTGCGACCCGTGGTGCGGCCTTGCCGTGGTTCATGGCGCGGGTGACGTGCATGCTGCCAAGTTTCTTCGGGTAGCCCTGGAACCAGCCGCGACCAATGGCAAAGTCGGTGGTCACCCAGATCAGGACGCAGCGACTGTAGGTGATCCCTTTATAGACGCAGCGAACGACGGCAAAAGTCTCCAGATATTGCGCACGAGCCGGATCTAGGAGTTCCGCGCCGCCGGTGCTGCAGGATTGCCAGTCGGCCCAAATGAATGCGACGGCGCCGGGATCCTCGGGGGCCAGATCCAACTCCGGTGGCAGTAAGGCGCGCACGTTTGCCGGGTCGGTTCGATATTCGACCGTGAGCAAAGTTCCGGAGTAGAACCACGGCATGGGTGGGATCAAGGCGGATCGCCCTGACGGGGAGTATGGCGGCAAGAAGCCAGATGTATCGGTCACGTGCATAGGCTAGCGGATACCGTTCGCTACCGAATGATTATCGGGGCCCGCGAAGATCGGTGAGTAAAGAATCGGGGGCATTCGTTCGGCACTAATGTTCGGCTTGTGGTCAAGCCCCAACCGGTCAATTCATCCCTTCCCGCAGCAGGCAAGCGAATTCGCCTGAATCGAGAGGTGATCTGCGAGGCGGCGGCGAAGTTACTGGCCGAGACGGACGCCGCAACATTTAGTGTGCGGGCACTTGGTGAGCGCCTAGGGGTAGACGCCACCGCCTTCTACCGGCATTTTGCCGACAAGGACGATCTCCTGCGCGAACTAGGCGACCGCTCACTGGCCCCGGCAACGAGGGGATTCGAG
>SXGS01224511.1_pt1 | contig 25851 bp, 8 predicted proteins | sample 3174681 | NCBI WGS metagenome assembly SXGS01 (sample SAMN11356861, study PRJNA531348) | freshwater metagenome | isolation source: freshwater sample F1-80 | place: China: Fuxian Lake, Yuxi | collected 2017-12-25 | reverse complement strand
GCCGGCTCCAGTGGCGCGGCCGGCTCCAGTGGCGCCGCCGGCCCCAGTGGCGCCGCCGGCCCCAGAAGACCCCTCCGCGCGGCGGCGGCGGCCGCCGCCAGGGGAGGCGCCGGGCCTGGGCTCCTCCCAGATGTACTCGTCCTCGCCGGCGACGACCTCGCGCAGCGAGTCCTTGAAGCCGCGGGCGGGGGCGGCGGCCTCGGCGGGTGATGAGGCCTGGGCGAGCTCGGCGGCCTTGCGGCGCTCCAGCTCGCGCGGGGTCATGACGATGACCTCGCTGATGGGGAAGATCTCGACGCCGCCGGCGTCCATGTAGATCTGGGCCCGCTCCTGCAGGACGTCGACGCTCTTGATCGTGCCTGGGCCGAGCGCCGTCTCGACGGGCCGGCCGACCCGGGGCAGGCGCTTGCGGGCGCGGTGGTAGACCTGCTGCTCGTAGACGAGGCAGCACATCAAGCGGCCGCACATGCCGGAGACCTTCTTGGGGTTGAGGGTCAGGCCCTGGTCCTTGGCCATGCGGATCGAGACCGGCGCGAAGCTCTCCAGGAAGGTCGAGCAGCACAGCTCCCGGCCGCAGGGGCCGATCCCGCCGATCATCCGGGCGCCGTCGCGGGCGCCGATCTGGCGCATCTCGATCCGGGTGCGGAAGCGATGGGCGAGGTCCTTGACCAGATCTCTGAAGTCGATCCGGCCCTCGGAGGAGAAGAAGAAGATGAGCTTTGAGCCGTCGTGCATGCCCTGGACCTGGATGAGCTTCAGATCCAGGTCGCGGGCGCGGACCTTGTGCAGGGCGTAGACGAAGGCCTCGGCCTCGCGGGCGGTGTTGGCCTCTTCCTTGGCGAGATCCTGGCTTGAGGCCCGCCGCAGCACCCTCTTGAGGCTGTTCTTGGGCATGACCTCCCGGTAGACCTCGGAGGTGACGATCGCCAGCGACGGGCCCTTGGAGGTCTCGGCGATGACCTTGTCGTCCTTGGCCAGATCCAGCAGGCGAGCGTCGTAGGCGTGGGAGGTGAAGCTGGACTTGAAGCGCAGACGCACCACGTTGTGGAGCCGCCGCTTGCCCCCGAAGGGCTTGCGCGTCAGGGCGCCGACGAAGTCGCCCTCGGGCTCGGCGATGGGGATTTCCTCGGACATCCAGGCTCCTTGGGCGAGACGGGGGGGACGCGGGCGGCCGCGGGCGCGCTCAGAGGGTCGAGCGGGGGCTTCGGCCGGACGCGAGGGAGAAGAAGAGGTCCTCAAGCAGGAGGTGCGCGTCGACGTAGGCGCGCAGGCCGCTCTGGACCGCGTCGATCTGCTCAATGTGCCTGATCGCGGCCTCCAACGTCAATTCCGACGCCGCCTGGGCGATCAGCGGGCGCAGATCGACGTTGATCGCCCGGTCGTCGTTGGCCCCGGCGCTGGCCAGCGCGACGTCCCGGTAGAAGGTCTTGAGCGACTCCAGGTTGGCCTGGAGCTCCTGGTTGCCGACGCGCGCCTGCTTGCTGGCCAGCGCGAAGACGTCCAGCGCGTCGGCCTCGCGCAGCGCCGCGACCGCCTCGATGATCTCCCGGCGCGCGTCCAGGACGCCCTCCTGGCTCAACATCAGGGCCTTGCCGATGGATCCTTCGCTGAAGGCGGCGCAGACCTCGGCGCGCTCCAAGGGCACGCCGGCCTGCTCGACGAGGTGGCGCTGGACCAGGGCGCGGGGCAGCGGCGCGAGGCGGACGAGCTGGCAGCGGCTGCGGATGGTGGCCAGCAGGCGCTGGGGCCGCGCGGTGACCAGCGCGAAGAGGGTCTCGCCGGTGGGCTCCTCCAGGGTCTTGAGCAGGGCGTTGGCGGCCTCCTCGGTCAGCGCGTCGGCCTCGTCGACGATGATGACGCGGCAGCGGGCCTCGTAGGGCCTGTAATTGACCTCACGAAGCAGCTCCCGGATCACGGCGATGGGGATGGTGGGGCGCGCCTTGGAGGTGTCCGGCACGACGACCCGGACGTCGGGGTGGATGCCCTCGGCGATCCGGAGGCAGTGGGTGCAGGCCTCGCAGGGCGCGCCCTGGGCGGCGGACTCCCCGACGCAGTTCAGGGCGCGCGAGAGCGCGTCGGCCACGCGCCGCTTGCCGACCCCGACGGGGCCGACGATCAGGGTGGCGTGGTGGAGGCGCCCTGCCACGATCGAGCGGCGCAGGATCCCGATGGCGCGCTCGTGGCCGAGGATGCCCGCGAAGCCCTCCATCACCCCGCCCGCAGCGCCAGCCCCAGGTCCTTGCGAAGCTGGAAGTACTGGTCGGAGATGGAGAAGAGGACCAGCTCCTTGATCTTCTCCTTGACCGTCAGCTTGCTGATCGGCACCTGCTCGTTCTTGAGCGAGTTGGCCGCCTGGAGCAGATCGCCGCACATCAGCAGCCCGACCCTGTTGGAGGTGTGGTCGATGGCCTTGAGCCACGCCGACAGGTTCGGGTTCTGGCCCGTGTTGAGGTACTGCTGCATGAACTTGCGCAGCTGGATCAGGACGGGCGGCGGCATGCGCTGCATCCGGGCCACGACGTCGTTGAACTCAGCGTTGCCGGCCCCGAGGTTGAGCCTCGGGTCGGTCAGCTGCATCGCCGCCATGAAGAGCACCTTGAGGTTCTCGGTCGGGAAGAAGCCCGCGCCGAGGTAGTGCTCGGGGCGCGCCATGGCCAGCTCCTTGCCGACGATGAAGGCCACCTCGCGATCCTGGGCGTTCTGGAAGAGCGCGTTGCCGACGATGAAGGCCGGCGGGTCGAGGTTGCCGTTGCGCATCGGGGCCATCTGGTCGCGCTTGAGGTAGACGTTGGGGGCCGGGTTGACCGCCAGCGTCTGCGCCGTCCACTGGTAGATCCGCCAGAAGGGCAGCTGCGGGTTGGGCTGCATCAGGTCCTTGCGCTTGTGGATGTCCCAGACCTTGTGCTCGAAGGCGTAGTAGTTGCCCCTCATGTAGACCGAGATCAGGGCCATGATGTTGGAGATCAACATGTCCTGCTCGGCGTGGTAGAGCATCTTCCAGTGATCCGGGCTCAAGGGCCGGTTCGGCGTCGCGGGGCCGGCCCCGAGGTAGTTCTGGTAGAACTCCTGCTCCTTGGGCGAGGCGCTGTTGAGGAAGGTCAGCGCCGAGGACATGCACCAGGCCTCGTCGTAGCGCTGCGTCTTCATGAAGGCGTTGAAGAGCGCCCGGTAGGACTCGATCCGGAAGGGCTTCATCGCGATGAGCTGCTTGTGCGAGTTGATGGCCTCCTCGGGGTGGTTGCCGCTGCTCTCGTAGAGATCGGCGAGGATCTCGAGGATCTCGTGGTTGTCCGAGCGCAGGACGAAGGCGATCTTGTAGGCCTCGATGGCCGCCTCGGGGTTGCCCTGCCTGGAGCGGTAGATCTCGCCGAGGTTCTTCCACAAAAGCAGCTTGAGGCCGTCCATCTCGGGCGAGCTCGGCAGGTCCTTGACCCGGTGGAGCATCTTCCGATACGAGCGCTCGAGCTCCTTCCAGGCGTGCTCGCGGGTCAACACCCGGTCGATGGCCTCGAAGGACTTGAGCATCGTGACGTCGTTGTCCAAGGCCCGGTTGAAGAACTCCACCGAGCGCATCATGTCCCCGACCTCGTCGCGGAAGATGACCGCGATGGTGTAGCAGTACTTCGAGCGGCGGCCCGGATCCTGCTCCAGCTCCGCGATCCGCCCCAGCACCGCCACCGCGTCCGTCCACATCTGCGCCTGGGTGTAGATGTCCAGCAGCTTGCGCAGGACGCTGACCGAGTCGGGCTGGACCTCCAGCGCCTTTCGGTAGACCTCCACGGCGCCGGCCACGTTGCCCAGCCGCTGGGCCAGCAGATCGCCGATGGTCGACAGCGCGTCGTAGCGCTCCAGATCGTCCGTCAAGAAGGCCAGCTGGCGCTGGCGCCAGGCCACCGCGTGGCTCCAGTGCTCGCCCTCGGTCGTCAACTCCACCAGCGCCTGGATCGAGGGCGCGTAGTCCGGCGTGGACTTGAGCGCCTCCTCGAACATCTCCATCGCCCCGGCCCCGTCGCCGAGGCGGCGCTTGATGTCGCCGCACTGGTGGTTGATCTCGGTCAGCTCGGACTCCGAGAGCGCGTCGACGTGGTGCCGCGCGATCGTCCGGTAGATCTTGAAGGCCCTGTCCAGATCCCCGCGCTTGAACATCAAGCGCCCCATCCCCATCAAGGTCGGCAGGAAGTTCGGCGCGAACTCGTAAGCCTCGCCGTACTCCTTGAGCGCCCTGTCCTCCTGACCGAGCTCCTCGCAGCACAACCCCAGGTTGTAGTGCAGCAGGTACAGATCCTCGCGGCCGTGATCGTGGCCGTGGTGGCGCACCAGCAAGTCCAGCAGCGGCCAGGCCCGCGCCCAGCGCTTCTCGCGCAGGTACATCCGGCTGAGCGGCTCGGCCGCCTCGACGTTCTCCGGCGCCAGATCGATCGTCTGCTCGTAGTAGTCCAGCGCCCGGATCTCGTCCCCGATGCGGTACTCGTAGATCTGGCCGATCTGGCTCAACAGCGCAGCCTTCTGCTCCAGATCCCGGGTGAACTCCTCCTCCTGCCTGAGCATCGAGATGACCCCAGGCCAGTCCTCTCGCCGCTCGTACATCCCCCGAAGCGCGTCGATGGCCGGCTTGTAGGAGGGGTTGATCTCCAGCGCGAAGCGGTAGCGCTGCTCGGCCCCGTCCTGATCGACGAGGTTCTCCTCCTTGATCCGCCCCATCCGGTAGTGGATCTCCACGCCGGCCTCGGGCTCCGTGATCACCTCGGCCAGAGACTCGTAGACCGCCAGGCACGACTCCCAGTCCGAGGCCATCTCGTACAAGCTCGCCAGCTCGTAGAGCGCCTCGACGTTGAAGGCGTCCAGCTCCAGCACCCGACGGTAGGCCTCGATCGCCCGGTGGATGTCGCCCATGTGCTCGCGGCAGACCTGACCCATCGAGTGGAAGAGCTCCACCCGCGTGGCCCGATCGCCGCTGGCCTCCACGTGCCGCTCCAGCGTCTGGTACAGATCGTCCCAGCGCTGCAGATCGCCAAAGAGCCTCTCGAGCTCCGTGATCGCGTGCAGCTCGTTCGGCTCGACCAGCAACACCTTGCCGTAGGTCTCGACCGCCGACTCCACGTCACCGAGCTCGACCTCGTAGACCTGCGCGCTGCGCACGTAGATCGCCACCTGGGCGCTGGCCTCCTGGGTCAGCGACAGCTGCATGAAGTACACCTCCTGCAGCTCGAACCACTTCTCCAGGTGCCGGTAGAGCCGCTCCAGCGCCCCCAGCGAGGGCAGGTGCGTCGGCTCGATGCTCAACACCGCCCTGTAGGCCTCCACCGCCCGCTCGATGCTGCCGACCTCGACCTCCCAGAGCTGCGCGATCCGGTGCTTGATCTCGACGACCTTGTCCTGCTCGTAGATCGCGTCGGCCTTGCGCTCCAGAACCTCGATCAGCTCCGGCCAGCGCTGCGTCCGCTCGTAGATCCCCTCCAGAGAGCCCAGCGCGAAGACGTCCGTCGGATCGATCCGCAAGATCGTCTTGTAGGCCTCCAGAGCCTTGTCCACGTCGTTCATCTGGAGATCCTGGACGTCGCCGATCCGACGGAAGAGCTCGACCCTCACGTCGTCCTCCGGCGTCAACTCCGCCCTCAAGGCCATGATCCCGACCAGATCCTGCCAGCGACCCGCCTTCTCGTAGATCACCTCCAGCGCCGACATCACCTCCGTGTTGTCCGGACCCAGCTCCAGAGCGCGCTGGTAATGATCGATCGCCTTGTCCCTGTCCCCCAGCTCGTCGGCCCACCACCGGGCCACCTTGACGTGCAGCCCCATCGAGTCCGGGCCGTCCTCCATCCCCTCGAGCACGTTGTAGTAGAGGTTGACCAGCGTCTCCCAGTTCTGCGTCGAGCGCGCCAGGCGCTCCAGATCGATGGCCGTCTGCTCGTCCTCGTGGCTCTCCATGAAGGCGCGGCACAACACCAGGAAGGCCGCCTCCGGGTTGGCCAGCTGCTCCTCGTAGATCCGCGACGCATTGCGCAGGATCTCCAACCCCTCGAAGGTGTCCTCGACATACTCCTGACGCACCAGGTAGAGCTCGACGAGCTTCTCCCACGCGCCCTGATCGCTGTAGAGACCCTCCAGCGCCCGCGACGCCTGCATGTGGCCCGGATCCAGATCCAGCACCGCCTCGTAGGCCAGCACCGCCTGCTCCCGCTGGCCGATCTTGCGCTCCCAGGTGTCCGCGATCCTCAGCTGGAGCTCGATCTGCTCGTCCAGCAAGGGGTCCTCGATGACCTCGTCCTCCTCACCCCGATCGCCGTACTTGGCCCGATAAGCCACCTCCAGCGCCTCGACCTTGCGGCCCAGGATGTCGACGCAGGCCTCCCACTGACCCTGCTCGCTGTAGAGCTCCTCCAGGCTGTCCAGCGCCAGCCGGTGACCCGGATCCAGCGCCAGCACCGCCGTCCACGCCTTGACCGCCTCGTCGACGTTGCGCAGCAGGCTCCCCTGGATCTCGCCCAGCTGGACGTAGAGCTCCAGCTGCTCCTCGCGCCCCAGCGTGTCCTCGATGATGAGCTGATCGACGACCTGCACCAGCGCCTCGTAATCCCCCAGCCGCTGGTAGAGCTCCCGACAGGCGAAGAGCGCCCCGACGTTGATCGGATCCAGCACCAGCACCTGGCGGAAGGCCTCCAGCGCCCGATCGTCGTCGAACAGGTGCCCTCGCCAGATCTCACCGATCGACGCCCACAGCTGCACCTGCCTGTCCGGATCGACCGTCACCCGCACCTCGCGCTCAAGCACCTGGACCAGATCCCCGTGCTGACCCTCCCTCTCGTAGAGCGCCGCCAGCGCCCTGAGCGCCGTCACGTCCTCTCCCCTCAGGTCCAGCACCCGGTTCCACAGATCGATCGCGTCCATCGGACGCATCAACATGTTGTCCGCCAGCGACGCCATCTTGGCGTACACCTCGGCCTGACCCTCGTGGTCACCGTCGAAGAGATCCGCCTGCCGCTCGTAGATGCTGAAGAGCGGCTCCCACTCCTCACGCATCTGATAGATGCCCTCGAGCGCCATCAGCGCCTCGGAGTGCGTCGGCTGCACGTCCAGCAGGTTCTTGTAGGTCTGCACCGCGCGATCCAGATCCCCGAGCTGGTGCTCGTAGAGCGTCCCGAGCCGGTAGCTCAACGACACCACCCGATCCTCATCCAGAGACAGCTCGATCTCGCGGTGGATCACCTCGGCCAGCTCCATCCACCTGGACTGCTGGTTGTAGATCCGATCCAGCGCCTCCAGAGAGACCTGATCCGCGTCGTCCATCGACAGGACCTGGCGGTAGGCCTGCTCGGCCGCCTCCACCTCTCCCAGCCGCAAGTCCATGATCTGACCGATCTTCAAGAGCAGCTGACGCTGATCCTCCGCGTTGGAGCAGCGCTCCAGAGCCTCCGTGAAGAAGCCCGCCAGCGGATGCCAACCATCGAGCGCGTCCGCGTACTGCTCCAGCAGCTCGATCGTCGCCTCATCCCCAGGCCGCTCACCGATCGCCGAACCCAGCACCGTAAAGGCACTCTCCGCGTCGCCGAGCTTGTCCCGATACAGCTCCGAGATCTGATGCAACATCACGAAGCGATCGTCCGGATCGGCCTTGCCCTCCAGCTGGACCACGTAGACGTCGATCAACTGCGCCCAGTGACCCCGCTCCTCGTACCACGGCCCAAGGATCGCCCCGATCTCCATCGGCGCATAACCCCCGCCGAACATCCGCTCCAGCGACTCCCGCGCGCCCGCGTGCTCCGGCTCACCCAGCAAGATCTCGCTGTAGGTCCCGATCGCCTGAGCCACATCCTCCAGAGCCGTCTCGTAGAGGTTGCCCAGCCTGAAGCGCAGCGCCGTCCGAGCAGCCTCGTCCTCCTCCTGCAGGATCTCCTCCTGCAAGATGTGCGACAGCTCCTCGAAGCGACTCTCCTGCTCATAGAGCCGATCCAGGCTCTTGACCGCCACCTGATCCGTCGGATCCAGCTCCAGCACCTTCTGGAAGCGCTCTATCGCCCGAGCCCGCTCGAGCATCTCCTCCTCGAGGATGCGCCCAATCCTGAGCGACACCCGACGCGCCACGTCCATGTCGTGCACCTCGCCGAGCCGCTCCTCGAGCAGCTCCACGAGCGCCTCCCAGTAACCCAGCTCGCCAGCCAGCCGCTCCAGCGTCTCGTGGACGCCCTCGTCCTCCGGACACAGCGACACCGCCCTCCCGTAAGCCGCGAAGGCCGCCGTGCCATCCCCCAGACGCAGCTCCTGCGTCTGCCCGATCTCCTTGAGCAGCTCCGCCTGGCCCGCCGGATCCTCGCCCAGCGCGCCCACCTGCACCTCGAAGAGATCAATGAGCCGTTGCCACTGGCCGCCGTCGAAGTAGAGCGGCCTCAAGACCTCCGCCGCCGCCACCTCCTCCTCGCGGCGCTCGACCATCCCCTCCAGCGCCTCGATCGTCGCCACGAAGTCCGGCGCCTCGGCCAGGATCCCCCGGTACACCTCCACCGCGCGCTGCGCGTCGCCCAGGCTCTGCTCCCACAGCACCCCGATCCGATGCCGCAGCGCCAGACCCTCGACCGGATCGCCCACCTGCGCCAGCCGCCTCTCCAAGGTCTCCAGCTGGTAGCTCCACTGCTCCGTCTGACCAAAGAGGCCGTCGAGCCGCTCCAGCGCCTCGGCGTCGCCGCCGTCCTCCTCCAGGACCGACCGGTAGGTGTCGATCGCGCGGAGCGCGTCACCCAGCGACTCCTCGTACAAGCCCGCGATCCTGAAGAGCAGACCACGGCGCTCGCCGCCCCCGCCCGCCAGCGTCAGCTTGCGCTGACACAGATCGATCAGATCATTCCAGCGCTCCGCGCCCTCGTAGAGCCGATCGAGCTGCTCGATCGCCGTCTCGTCGGCCTCGTCGATCGTCAACACCCGCTCGTAGACCTCGATCGACGCCTCCGGACGATCCAGCATGTCCTCGTAGATCGTCGCCGCCTGGATCAAGAGCTGCTTCTGCGCCCCCTCCCCCTCGCTCAAGGGCACCTTGCGCTGGAGCACCTCCACGAGGTCCTCCCACTGCGCCGAACCCTTGTAGATGCGCTCCAGGTGATCGATGGCCGGCAGGTGCTCCGGCTGACCCTCCAGCACACGCCGGTAATGCGCCGTCGCCCCCTCGACGTCCCCAAGCCGGGACTCCTGCAAGGCCGCGATCCGCATGTCCAGCGCCCCGGAGACCTCCACGTCCATCGTCCGTGCGACCTCCTCCTCCAGCGCGTCGATCAGCGACTCCCAGGCGTCGATCTGCTCGGCGAGCCTGTAGAGCCCGCCCATCGACCCCTCGTCGCCCACGTCCTCGGACAGCGCTCGACGCATCGTCGCGAAGGCCTGCAGCAGATCGCCGACCTCCTCCTCGTACAAGGACGACACCTGGTGCAGCAGCGCGACGCGATCCGCCTTGTCCTCCACCGACCGCAGCCGGATCTCCAGCGCCTCGATCAGCTTCGACCACCGACCGCCCGCCCGGTAGAGCGGCTCCAGGACCTCCACGATCGCCATCTGGTGATCGGGCTCCGCCTGGATCAACCGCTCCAGAGACTCCAGCGCCTCCGCGTGGTCCGGATCCTCGGCCAGCACCTCCCCGTAGAGCCCGATCGCCGACGGCACCTGATACAGGTAGGTCTCCTGGATCCCCGCCAGCCTGCACTTGAGCTCGCGGGCCTCCGCCGGATCCTGCACCAGCCCGAGCTGCTGCTCCAGGTTCCTGGCCAGCTCGTCGTAGCGACCCTCGCCGCCCAGCAGCCGGTCCATCGCCCGGCACGCCCTCAGGTTGCGCGGCTCCTCGTCCAGCACCGCCTGGTAGATCTCGATCGCACCCGCGGCGTCCTCCAGCATCTCCTCATGCAGCGTGGCCCGCTTGAAGAGCAAACCCCGGATCGCCTCCCGCGCCTCAGCCGCACCCTCGCCCTCCTCGGCCCGACCGCGCTGGATCGACAGCATCCGGCCGTAGACCTCGTCCAGCTCGTGCCACTGCTGACCCTCCATCGTCAGAGACTCAAGGTGCAGCAGCGCCTGCTCGTCCTCCGGCTCCAGATCCAGCACCCGCCGCCACGCGTCCTGCGCCCTGGCGCCGTCGCCAAGCTGCGACTCTATCGCCTGCGCCACCCGCGTCTGGTACGCGTGCGTCAAGGACGGATCCGTCAAGCCCGGGATGATGTCCTCCATCAACCCCACCAGCCCCACCCAGTCACCGCCCGCGTCCGCGATCTGCTCCAGGCGCAACCGCGCCTCCTCGCTCGTCGGCGAACCCCGCAGCGCACGACCGTAAGCGTCGAACCCCCGCGCCAGATCGCCGAGCTGCTCGACGAGCACCTCACCGATCGACAGCAGCTTGGACAGGCGCGACTCCTCGTCGTACGCCCCCAAGCCCTCAAGCTGCACCTCGCGCACGGCCACCAGCCGCTCCCAACGGCGCGACTCGGCGTAGAGCGGCTCCAGCGTGTCCGCCACCCGCTGGGCCATCCCGGCGCCCTGACCGAGCGCCTCCAGCGCCTCCAGCGCCGCCTCGTTGTCCGGCTGCGCCGCCAGGACATCCGTAAAGGCCGACACCGCCTCGCCTTGCTCCTCCTGCCCCGACAACCCCTGCGCCGACACCAGCCCCAGCTGAAGCTTGAGCAGGATGAGCCCGTCGAGCTCCGCGCCCTCGGCCAGGATGCCGGCCTCGACCGCCTCCTCGTGGCTCATCGGGAGGCCATCGACCCCCTTGACCGACGACAGCGGCGCGATCTCCAACAGCGCGATCTCGCGGCGGATGATCCCCGCCAGCGACTCGTAGTCCTCCAGCCCCTCGTAGAGACGGTGCAAGCTCCCCAGCGCGCCCGCGTGCTCCGGATCCTGCTCCAGCACCTGGAGGTAGCAGTCGACCGCGTCGGGGGCCGACTCGTTGTACTCGTCGTGGATCACCGCCTTCGAAAGCAGGATCGACACCCGCGACGACGGATCCGACGTCAACGACAGCTTCTTGTCGAAGACCTCCATCAACCGGACCCAGTCGCCCGTCTTCTGATAGATCTCCTCCTGCGCCGACAGCGCCCTGACCTCATCCGGGTAGACCTCCAGCACCGCCGCGTAGCACGACAGCGCCTCGTCGACCTGCCCCAGCTCCCGGTTGTAGATCCGACCCGTCCTCAGGCGCAGCTCGCGCGCCGCCTCCGGGTTCGCGCTCGCGTCGATCGCGTCCAGCTTGTCGCTGTAGACCCCCACCAGCTCGTCCCACGAGCCGATCCCCTCGGCCACGCGCTCCAGATCCGCGAAGGCACCCTCGGCACCCTCGCCGGCCTCGATGGGCGAGAGCGCAAAAGCCCGCGCGAAGTACATGAAGGCCACCTCCGGGTGGCGCAGCTGCTCCTCGTTGAGCGCCGCCAGCTTCCGCAGCACCCCCAGCGACTCCGGCTCGCCAGCCTCCAGAGAACCCAGCACCACCTCCAGACAGAGCGCCAGCTTGCGGTGATCGCCGGCCTCCTCGTAGATCGGCGCCAACATCCCGGCCACGCGCGCATTGCCCTCGTCGATCGTCTTGATCTTCTCCAGCGCCCGCACCGCCCGGGCCGTGTCGCCGACCCGCTCGCGCCAGATCCGCGCCGACCTGAAGAGCAGCTCGATCTTGACCTCGTCCTCCTTGACCGTCCCCGCCAGCGTCTCCAACGTCCGCACGTGGCCGCTGTCGTCGTCCGTCGACTCGAAGAACTCGCCGAGCCCGTCCCAGTCCTGCGCGTCGATCAACAGCCGCTTGAGCGAGTCCTGCGCCCGGCGGTTCGTCCCGTCCACCGACAAGACACGGCGCCAGCACCGCGCCGCGTCCGCAGGCCGCTCCATCCTGTCGCCATACAGGCGCCCGAGCTTCTCGGCCAGCTTGATCTTCTCCTGATCGTCCTCGATCAGATCGTACTTCCGCTCGCCGATGTCGACCAGGTTGTCCCAGTCCTTCTCCCGCTCGTAGAGCGCCTCCAGCGCCTCCAGCGCCTCCAGATCCCGCGGGCTGAACTCCAACACCCGCGCCCACAGCTCCGTCGCCCGACCCGGGCGGCGGATCTTCTGCGTGGCCAGCTCCGCGACCTCCTTGTAGCGCGCCCCCTTCTGAGCGTCGGGCAGCCGCTCGATCTCCCGCTCGTGGATGTCCACCAGCTTCTCGTACTCGCGGCGCCGATCGTACATCTGCTTCAAGAAGTCGATCGCCTCGGGGTGATGCGGGTCGTACTCCAGCACCTGCTCGAAGGACTTGATCGCCTCGGCCTGGTTGTTGAACTTCTCCAGGAAAAGGTTCGCGATCCTCAGGTGGACCTCGATGCTCTTCTTCTTCGTCCGAGCCACCTCCGCGCGCTTCTGCAGCACCCCGACCAGATCCGGGAAGCGCCTCATCTTCTCGTACTGCTCGGCGAGCTGATCGAGCACACGAATGTCAGTACGGCCCGTATCCGCCTCCAGCAGCTGGTTGAGGGTGTTGATCACCATCACGTCCAGCCCCAGCTTGTCGCGGTAGACCTCGACCATCTCCCACAGGATCGGCGACTGCCCGCCTGCCTGCGACGCCTCCTGCTTGAGCACCTCGACGTAGTTCTGCCACTTCTCCTCGGCGCGGTAGATCGCCTTGAGCGCCTCGCGCGGCGCCCGATCCTCCGGAGCCTCCTGGTTCCAGTGACGCAGGGCGTCCAGACGGCGCTCCTGCTGATCAAAGGCCCTGGCCAGCTCCGCGATCCGACCATAGACCGCCCGCGCCCTGGCGCCCTTGTCCAGCGCCTCGTGCTCGCTGGCCAGCTCCTGCTGGAGCCGACGCCATGAGCCGCCCGAGGCCGTCTTGGCGTCGCGCACCTCGGAGGCGAAGTCGCCGACCTCGCCGCCGAGCGACTCGGCGTGCGCCCGCGCCTCCTCGTAGTTCCCCTGCTCGTAGAGCTTGATCCGGCCCACCTGGCGACCGCTGGCGCCGCCCGGGTAGCGCTCGAACACGCCGATCACCGCAGCCCAGGTCGGCCCGTCCTTGATCCGCCCCCGAAGCGCCTCGTAATGGCCCTCGTTCTCGGGGGCGCTGGACAGCGCACGCCCCAACAACCCCAGCACGTCACCGCCAGCGGCCATGTGATCGGCGTGGAGCGAGAGCGCGCCCTGAAGCCCCGCGACGCCGCCCGAGGCCGCCATCGCCGCCGCGCGATCCCGCCACGAAGGCTCAACATCGCCGCCCTCATCCTCCTCCGGGTCGGCCTCTTCGACTGAGGCGGGCGCGTCGACGACCGCCTCGGCGTCGCCTTCATCGACGACCGCCTCGACGGCCTCTTCGACGACCGCCTCGACAGCCTCGTCGCCCTCCTCATCGACGGACGCGACCTCGCCCTCCTCGTCGACGGACGCGACCTCGACCTCTTCGACCTCCGCGACGTCAGCCCCGCCCTCGGCCTCACCGCCGACGGGCTCCGCCTCAGCGGCGACGATCTCGCCACCGTCGGCATCGGCCTCGTCGAGATCGACCTCGTCTACGACCTCATCCTGATCGACGGCGTCGCCCTGATCGACGGCGTCACCCTGATCGACGGCGTCGCCCTGATCGACGGCCTCGCCCTCATCAACCGCCTCAACGGCGTCCTCCTCGACGCTCACCTCGACGGCGTCGCCCTGATCCTCATCCTCCGCAGCAACCTCGTCGACAGAGGAGCCTTCGGCGGCATCAGGAGAAGCAGCCTCGACCTGATCGGCGGCCTCGTTGTCATCGCCCTCGACGACAACCTCGATTTCCTCATCGTCACCGCTTTCAACGGCGTCGCCAGCGATCTCACCTGTGTCGCCCTGATCAACGGCGTCGCCAGCGATCTCACCTGCGTCGCCCTGCTCAACGGCCTCATTCTCCTCCGCAGCCTCGCCCTGATCGACGGCCTCGCCCTGATCGACGGCGTCGCCCTGATCGACGGCCTCGCCCTGATCGACGGCCTCGCCCTCATCAACCGCCTCACTCTGGTCGACGGCCTCACCCTGATCGGCGGCGTCGGCACCCTGATCGACGGCCTCGCCCGCGTCGCTCGACACCGCGTCGCCCTCGGAGGACGCCTCGGCGAGCGCCTCGACCGGCCCCCCGTCGAGGATCGCAAGGCCGCGAGACGCGACCGCGTTGTCCTCTTCGAGCTTGAGCGCGTTGGCGTAGCACGTCCGCGCCAGATCGGCCTGATCCAGGTGCTCTCTGAGCACATCACCAAGCCGCGCGTACGACGCCGCAGCCCCCGCCCTGTCCTCGCGCGACTGATAAGCCTGGACTTCGAACTGGACAAGCTGGGCCACCAGCTTCCAGTTGCCCACCTCAGCGTAGATCTCGCGCGCCGCCTTCAGGGCCACGAGACAGCCCCTGTCCATCTTGAAGGCCGACTGAAAGGCCTTCATCGCGTTCTTCGGATCGGCAAGCCGGTTGCGGAAGACAAAGCCCATCCGACACAGCAGCTCGACCTGCTCGGACTCCCCCGACACCTCCGTCATCTTGCCCTGGTACACCTCGATGACGCTTCGCCAGTCTCCCTTGAGGCTCAAGCGCAAAATTTGCACTTCCTGCTCAACGTCGCCCTCGCCGTTCATCGCCAGCGCCCGAGCCAGGTAACCCTCGGCCGCCTCGTGATCGCCAAGCCTCAGCCCGGCCACCTCTCCAGACAGCAACAGCAGCCGCGCGCGCCGCGCAGGTTCCTCGACCCCCTCGGTCGCCTCGGACAACATCCGGGCCAGCTCCGACCAACGGCCCTCCTCCTCCCCGATGAGGCCCTCAAGACCTTGCATCGCCAGAAGATCGGCGGGGTTTTCGAGCAACTGCGAGAGATACTGACGGATCTGATTTTCCATGAGCCTTCGCCGTGTGGAACCTTGAACAATGTTGCAGAGCGACCCGATGGGCCTCTCCTGAGAGTTTCCGCCGACCCCTCAAGGGGCCGTGGACCTGCTTCTTGACTTTGAACCGGACAGCGACCCAAGCACCGAAGGGGCAACCTCCCTCGACGCCGCGCCCTCACACCACACCAACGGCCGCCTCTACGACGCACCGCCCACCACCGGGCCTCGACGCCCCCAGGCCAACCCTAGCGCCGCTCCTCGGCCTCCCTGATCTCAAGCAGCCTCGCCTCGGCCGCGGCGATACGCGCAGCGTTGTCACCGCCAGCCGCCGAACTGATGAACTTCTCAAGGTAAGTCTTGGCCTTCGTCCACTCCCCGAGCGCTTGATAGGCCATCCCGATGTTGTACAACGCCGACGGATACGATGACTTGAGCCGCAGCGCCTCCTCGAACTCGATCAACGCCTCGCGGTGCCGCGTCAAGGAGAGGTAGGCCACGCCGAGCCCGTGGTGCAGCTCGGCATGATCCGGGTTGTTCTCCACGCCGTTCTTGAAGACCTGCCTGGCCTCGTCGAGCTTGTCATTGCGGTAGTACAGATCCCCGAGGTTGTAGAAGGCGAAGGGCTTGCGCGGGTTGGCCGTCACCGACGCCCCATAGGCGTGGGCCGCCTTGACCGCCTCGCCCTTGCGCTCGTAGAGCAACCCCAGCCGATAGTGCGCGTCGGCGTGCTGGCCGTCGAGCTCCGCCGCCTTCTTGAGCGCCTGCTCGGCCTCGTCGAGCCTGTCCGTCTCCGCCAGCGTCGCCCCCTTGGAGTACCAGTAGTGCGCGTTGCTCGGCACCAGCTCGGTGGCCTTGTCGTAGAACACGTGCGCCTGATCCGGCTGGTCGTACTTGAACTGATAGATCTGGCCGAGCAGGTAGTTGGACCTGTCGTTCTTCGGCCACACCTCCACCGACTCCTTGAGCTTGTCGACCGCCTTGGGGTAGTTCACCTCGCGGTAATAGCCCACACCCTGGTTCATCAAGCTGAGCGAGTGGCTGCGATCAGCGGCCTCGCAGCCCACCATCGACAGCGCCAACACGCCCCACAGGAGCACCTTGAGCGCGGCCCCGCACGTGGCGAGCGGCGAGCCTTTGGAAGAACGGAGGTAAGCCATGATCCTACCCGAGAGAAACGTCTGGGACGAGTGATTCAAGAGCCAATCACAACCTGGTTGAGGCCAACACCGGGCGCATGATACAGGAAGCCGTCCACGCCCTGCAAGGACTCTTGAGCCCTTCGAGCGCGCAGGGATCGACGCCGCAACCGTGGCCCCAAGCAGAAAGGGCGCCTGCAAGCAGACGCCCTCCCAGGCGAGATCGCGCGGCCGCTTATTGCTGCGGCGCAAACACGAAGGGATAGGAGACCTTGACGATGCCGCCGCCGTTGGGCTCCGGGAAGACCCAGCGCCGCACCTTCGAGGCGATGCAGTTCGACACCGCCGGGCTGTTGAGCGTCCCGCCGGCCGCCGTCGCCGCCACCACCGCCCCCGTCCCCGAGATCGTGAACGAGACGGTGACCTTGCCGGCCAGGTTCTTGTTCTTGATCAGCTCGCTCTCGTAGCAGTACTTGATCTCGTTGCGGTGCTGGCGGATGACGCGGGCGATGATCTCCTTGTCCAGCGATCCGCTCACGACCGGGCGACCCGGGATGACCTGGGGCACGAGCGTGGCGCGCTCGTCGATCTGACCGGCATTGCGGCCGTAATCCGACCCGCCGCCGCCGCCGCCGCTCCGACCCGCCGTCCCGATGTTCCCCGCCCCGAAGCCGCGCTCCGAGACGCCGCCGCCCCCTCGGCCCGCGCCCGTCCGACCAAAGGCCCCGACCCCGAAGGCGTCGCCGATGCGGCTGCCGTTGTTGTCGCCCATCGCCGTGATGGCCTGCATGCCCAGCGTGTTCTGCCCAGAACCCCAGTCCGCCGTGATCTGATTCTTCGACAGCACGTCCAGGGCCCCGGTGTTGTAGGCCTTCTCCCTATCCTTGGCGATCTTGATCTCGGTGTTGTCCGACGGACCCTTGATCGCCATCTTCTTGTCCTTCTCCGTCTCGTCCTTCTTGCCCGCCTTGCCCTCGTCCTCCTTGGCCTTGGCCCCCTCCTCCTCCTTCTGCCGCTCCTTCATCCAGTCCGGCTCCTCCTCCTCGGGCTCGGGCTCATCGGGCTTGATGAGCTGCGAGACGAAGCGGTTGTTGATGTCGAAGGCGTCCAGGCTGAAGTCGTCCGCGCCCGGCGGGATGAAGAAGACCAGGAACATGAAGATCGCGTGCAACATGAACGAGACGCCCATGTTCGTCGCAAAGCCCAGGTCCATCCCCAGGCCGCCGATAGGCACGCCCTTGGCCACCTCGGCGTGGTGCACCAGGATCGTGTACTCCCCGATCCCCAGCCTCGCCCGCGTCTGAGGCGTGATCGGCAGCCCGTAGCTCCCGGCCCCGAAGCCGCCCTGCTGCGCCCTGCCCGAGCGCACCAGCTCGTCGAGCGTCAGTTGCTCCTCGCCGATGTGGAAGAGCCCGCTCATCTGCGTCGTGAAGTTCAACACAGGCTGGCGGCCCTCGATCTTGATCACCGGGAAGCGCGGATCAGGGAGCGTGTCGTCCTTGATCTGGAAGGTGTTCTTGGGCGCATCGCCGATCAGGATGTCCCTGGGGCTCTTGTACTGGTTGAGCGCCAGCACGTGATCGTTCCACATGAAGGCCACCTCCAGGCAGCCCCCGCCGCTGGAGTCGTAATCCGTGTTCAGGAAGGACTCGCTGTAGACGTCCACGTCCTTGATGCGAACCTCCGGCGCGAAGTAGTTGCCCTCCTGGTCGTACCGGCCCCCCTCCGCATCGAAGTAGTTGCCCTCCGGATCGTACCACCCGCCCTGGGCGTCGTGGTAATTCCCCTCCGGATCGTACCACCCGCCCTGGCCGTCGTGCCAGTTGCCCTCGTCGTCGTACCACCCCTGCGTCGAGACCCCCGAGGCCTCCGCGCTGTAACCCCCCGAGGCCGAGGCATAGACCTGATCGGCCACCGGCGCGGGCTTCGGCGCCACCATCGGCCGGAGGCCCTGGCTCGGCGACGCCAGCGGCGCCGAGATGGGCGCCGACACGGGCGGCGAGGACACCACGGGCGACGGCCTCGTCGTCGGCGCCGCCGACATCATCGGCCTCAACGGCGCGGGCTCGTCGTCCGGCATCGCCGACAGGCCGATCTGGGTCGCCGCGTCGTCCCCGTAGCTGCTGAAGCCCGAGGCCGCCATCATCGGCGCCATCATCCCGACCTGCGTCGCCTCCGGATCGTAGGCCGCAGGGCGCGAGGCCTGAGCTCGGAAGACAATCCGCGTCGTCCCAAGCTGGATCTCGTCGCCGTCGGACAGCTTCCACTTGTTGACCTTCTGGCCGTTGACCATCGTCCCCCGGCTCGAGCCCAGGTCGATGATGAAGACCTCGCCCTCCTTGGAGCGCTCGATCACCGCGTGGATGCGCGACACGTGTGGATCATCCAGGCGCAGGTGGCTGCTGGGCAGCTTCCCGATCTTGATGATGTCCAGCGCCAGCTCCTCCGTCCGAGGAGGCTTGCCGGTCTGATGAATCTCGAAAATCAGCGTGGCGTCCGACATGTCATCATCCTCAAATGGCCCTGGCCCGGACCGCTGCCCGAGCGCACTCTTGGTACGAGGCCGCCCTGAGGCGACCCCCGCTCACCCTCAGAGATCCTCGACGGACTTGATCATCTCCGGGATGAAGTCCCTGCGGATCTCGATCAGGCTCGAAGTCTTGCCGTGGAGCTCGCCGCCGACCAGCGCCCCATCGGGCTTGATCAGCGCGCCCTCGACGAGGTCATCGTCGAAGTCGTACACCGTCTCCTTCTTGTAGACCGTCCCGTCGTCGGCCACATTGCCCTCGCCGGTCGCCTCGGGGACCGGCCCCTGCGCGCTGGCCACCGAAGACAGCATCGCCGCCACCAGAAGAGACCCCAGAAAGACCAAACTTTTTTGCTTCATCGCCTCGCCTCTCCGCTTTGAGACAGGGGCCTGGGGTGCCGATCGGCTCGACTCGCTCCGACCAACACCGCTTCGACACTCCTGCCCGTCAAAGGTTCCCGACCCTGTTATTTTTTTTGCGCGCTCGTCCGCGAGGACCCTGCTGCACACAGACCCGGCTCGACCGCCTGCTACTGGCCCTCCTCAGGCGTCCCCTCGCCGCCGCCCTCAGGCGCGCCCTCGCCGCCGCCCTCAGGCGCGCCCTCGCCGCCGCCCTCAGGCGCGCCTTCGCCGCCGCCCTCGGGTGCCCCTTCGCCGCCCTCGGGCGCGCCCTCGCCGCCACCCTCCTCAGGGGGGGGCTGGTTCTTGAGGCGCTCGTCTTCCTCGCGCTGCGCGTCCTTGGCCTGATCCTGGGCCTCGATGAGCTGGGCGCAGTTCGAGATCCGCTTGTCCGCGTCCTGACGGTCCTTGGCCTCGCCGGACTGCTCGTGCTGGAGGAACTTGCGGTAGAAGTCTATCGCCGTCTTGTACTCCACGATCGCCTCGTCCGGCGTCGCCGCCTCGACCGCGCGGATCTCGTGGTGCATCACCGCGATGTTGAAGTAGGCCTGGGCGTTGTCCGGGTCCAGCTCCAGCACCTTCTTGTAGCCCCCCATCGCCTCGTCGAGCATCCCGCTCTGGCGCTGGGAGACAGCCAGGGAGAGCATCGCCTCGATGTGCTTCGGCTCAAGGACCAGCACCTTCTGGAAGTGCTCGGCGGCCGTCTTGGTGTCCCGCGTCGACAGGGCGATGGCGCCGATGTTCATGTGCGCCTCGGCGTAGTCCGGATCGGCGGCCACGACCTCCCTGAACTCGCGCAGCGCCAGGGTGACGTTGTTGAGCTTGAGGTAGATCAGCCCGAGCCGGTTGTGGATGTCCGGCGCCTTCGGATCGAACTCCAGGGCGTTGAAGCACACGAGGCGGGCCAGATCGTACTTGCCCAGATCGTAGTAGACCTGCGCGAGCACGCTGTAGGCCGCCACCGACGTGCTGTCGCCGGCCAGCGCCCGCCGCACGTGATCGACGGCCTGGGAGTTGTCGCCCTTGTCCAGGAAGAAGACCGCCAGGTTGACGTGGGCCTCCGGGTTGAAGGCCTCCACCGTGATGGCGCGCTCGAAGATCTCCAGGGCCCGATCGCGCTCGCCGCGCGCGAGGTAGATCACCCCGGTGTTGACCAGCGGGGCCGCGAAGGTCCCGTCGCACTCGTGGGCCTTGCGGTAGAGCTCCACGGCGGTGTCCAGATCGCCCTTGTCCTGCTTGACCACGCCGTGGTTGAAGTAGGCGCGGGCGAAGCACTTGTCCTTGCTCGCGGCTTGCTCCAGCAGAGACTCGATCTCGGACAGCCTCGGGCTCTTGCCGCCCCCCGTCGAGTCGTAGAGCGCCGCGGCCTCCTCGAAGAGCTTGAGCGCCCCTTCGTCCACCTTCATCTGGGGCGCCAGGTTGTCGCTGCGGGGGATGTCCTCGAGCGTCCCGTTGGTCGTCGACGAGCCCGTGCAGGCCCCGAGCGACGCGAGGATCAGGGCCAGGACGGGGAAGATGGGGAGGCGCCGCGGGGTGGGCGCGGCCGTTGGGTTGAGGATCATGTTCTTGAGGGTGCCTGATTGCTGTGTCATCGCTGCCAGCGCTTGCGGCGGCCGCCTTGGGCGAGCACCGCAGGGGAGAAGGTTAGCACATCGGCCACGGGAGGCGCCAGAGACCCGAGGGGGCCTCGGCGCTCAGTTCGTGCCGCCGTCGTCGCCGATCTTCATCGTCTTGTCTTCCTCGTCGGCCAGCGCGTCGCGCGAGAACTTCGAGCGAACGAAGCCCTCGCGGCTGTTGAAGGGCTTGGCCCGCAGCTCCGAGGGCTTGCGGTAGACCTTGGGCTTGAGGCCCGCCAGGGCCACCTCGGCCTTGGTCGAGAACTCGTTGAACCAGCTCTGCTGGAGCGCGACGTCCAGACAGTCCTCGTAGGCCTTGATGGCGGCCTGGTCGATCTGCGAGGCCTGCTCCTCCAGCCCGATCTTGTACTGCTCCTCGATGTCGTAGGGCAGCCCGGAGGGCACGGGGCTGTTGCGGATCTCGCTGGCGAAGCTCTGGGCCACGTAGCCCAGCCGGTAGAGCGCCGCGATCGTCCAGTCGGGCCGCCCGAAGTTGAAGACGCTGCGGTAGATCTCGTTGACCTCCCCGAGCACCTTGATCTTCTCGGTCAGGCGCTCCTTGAGGAGCTTCTCGGGCAGCTTCAGCTTGATCTTCTCCATCTCGACGAGCTTGACCTCCCCGATCATGAAGCGCGCCTGCGCGGCCGCGTCGGCGCCCTTGTCGAGCTCCGCCCGCTGGTTCTCCCTCAGGCCCTCGAAGGTCTTCAGGATGGTGTTGAACTCGTCGATGGCCTGCTTCTGGCGGTTGGCCTTCCAGTGGATCATCGCGATCTTGCCGCGCGCCTCCAGCAGGCGATCCATCTTGCCGACCTTGCCCCACTTGGCGATGTAGTTCGAGTAGATCTCGAAGGCGTCCTTGGCCCGCCCCTCCTGCTCGTAGATGACCCCGATCTGGAAGAAGACCTCGGCGCCCTTCTCCTTCTTGGTCGGGAAGATCTGAAGGTACTTCTCGTAGTTGGCGATCGCCTCCTTGTAGTCGCCCAGGCCCTGGCGGAAGGTCGCCGCGTTGGCCAGGGCCTGCTCGGCCTTCTCGTGGGAGGGGAAGAACTGGAAGAACATCTCGTAGTACTTGCTGGCCTCGGAGTAGACCGCCAGCGCGTGGTAGTTGCCCGCCATGGAGAAGAGCGTCTCGGGCACCAGCGGCGAGTCGTCGCGGTACTTGAGCAGGAACTTGCGCATCCGGATCGCCTTGCCGATCATCCGCAGCCGCTCGAAGTCCAGCGCCGCGTTGTAGAGCGCCTTGTCGAGCACCTCCGAGTCCGGGAACTGGTTGCAGAACTCCGTGAAGCACTCCGCGGCCGCCTCCCACTCCTTGCGGCCCTCGATCCCGACGCACTTGTTGAACGCGGTCTGCTCGGCGATGCCGTTGAGCCTCACCAGGAACTCGCCCTGGGCCAGGGTCGGGTTCTTGATGTAGGCCATCACCGCGTCGGCCAGCCCCTCGTAGTCCTGCATCAGGTTGAGCGAGTCCAGGTGCAGATCGGCCGAGATCACCGCCAGGCGGTGGTCGGTGTGGTTCTTGACGATGTCCTGGAAGCGCGCGATGGCGTCGGGGAAGTGGTTGTAATCGTAGTAGGTCCGGGCCGCCGAGTACTTGACCTTGACCAGGCTCTTGGAGTCCGGGGCCACCTTCGCGTAGCGATCGCAGGCCTTGATGAGCTTGAGCCGCTCGGCGGGGATCTCCTTGGGGACGGGCTTGGTCTTGAGCTCATCGGCAGGCGGCGGCTCGCGCTCGTCGGAGATCTGGACCAGCTTCTGGTACGAGAGCACCGCCGCGTGGACCGCCTCCTCGTGGTACTCGCCCTCCTTCTGGATGTCGAGCGTCTGCTCATAGCGCTCGGCCGACTCGTCGAACTTCCCCAGCCGGTAGAGCATCTCGGCGTAGAAGAAGGTCATCGCGTAGCGATCCTTCGACTCGGGGTAGTGATCCAGGTAGTCCTTGTAGAGGTTGTAGGCCAGCGCGTAGGTCTCGTCGTTGCGCGTCTTCTGCGCCTCCCTGTGGTAGGTCGTGGCGTACTCCCTCAAGAGCAGCTCCAGGCGCTCGCCGGCGATCGAGACGGCCTGCTTCTCGGCGTCCGCGGCGTCCTTGTACTTGTCCAGCAGCTTGATCGCCCGCTGGAGCTCACGCACCGTCTCGATCTTGTTGCCCTTCTTCTCGACGTTGCGCACGATCTCGAGCTGGTAGTCGACCACCTTGAAGCTCTTGGAGTTGAGCGCGATGAGGTTGCGGAAGAGGTCCGTCGACTCCTCCACATTGCCGTTGTCGGCGTAGAGCTGCGCCAGCGCCTCGCCCATGAACATCACGTCCTCGTGCTGCTTGACCATCTTCTTGAACAGGGCCAGCGCCTTGGACGCCTTGCCGATGTGCGAGTAGGTCAACACGATGTCCTTGAGGGCCTCCTTGCGCAGCGACAGATCCCGCTGACGGCGCTCGGTCTCCTGGACCACCGCCATGAAGGTGTCCAGCGCCACGTCGTAGCGCGCGGCGTTGTACTCGCACCACGCCATCTTATAGAGCGCGTAGGTGTAGACGCTGGCCTCCTTGAACTCCGTCACCTTGCGATAGGCCTTGGAGGCCTGCTCCATGTCGTCGTTCTCGAAGTAGTACTCGCCAAAGGCCAGCAGCACGTTGGGCATGTAGGGCGAGTCCGGCGCGATCTGCGTCAGCTGCTTGAAGACCTGGAGCGCCTGGGCCTGCTTGCCGATCTCCAGCAGGTTGGCCCCGAGGTAGAAGTAGACGTCGGCCAGCTGCTTGTAATTCTTGTGGTTGTTGATGATCTGGACGTAGAGCTTGACCGCCTCCTCCCGCTGCCGCTGCGACTCGGCCAGCTCGTCCTTCATCCGCTGCTTGAGCCGCTCCTCGGTCGCCTTGTCGCCCCGATCGCGGGCCCCGTACATCTCGTCCTGGGTCTTGTAGGCGGACTGCTCGTAGTACTTGCTCTTCTCCCACAAAAGCTCGGAGAGTTGAAAGAGGAACTCGGGCTTCTCAGCGTCCTTGTCGTCCGTCGCGTCGATCAACTCGCCGAGCAGCCGGATGGCCTCGTCCCGCTTCTGCTGCGCCTGGAGCTTGAACTCGCGCTCGGCGGCCTTGGCCTTGAAGCGGGGGCCTTTCTTGCCCTCCTCGGCCTTGACCTCCTCGACCGGCTTGTCGCGCTTGAAGACCTTGACGTCGGTCTCGGACTTGTCCTCCTCACCCTGGGCCCAGCTCTGCCCCGGCGCCGCCAGCAAGGCCGCGAGGCCGAGGCCCACAGCCACCATGGCGAGGCGCGTCCGCACGCCCCGCCTCTCCTCAACGCCGCTGTATCTCTTCATCGCGCTCATCTCCAGGCACTCCGATCACCGCCAGCCTGCCGCTGCATGGAACACGTCGCCTTTCGTCGACCTCGGAACTGGCGCACGCCCCTCCCATGAAGGGGCGCGGCCGATGGCCTCAACGCCCGCACTGCCTGCGGATGTTGTAGAGGTAATACCCCAGCTCGTCCCTCCAATATTCTCCGCGGAAGGTCCAGTACACGTGCTCATCGTTGACCGTGACGTCGTCGCCGCTGCCCTCGGCGCTGGCCTGGAAGCCCTCGTCCTTGAGCTGCTGGTCCAGCGCGCTGGTCTCGGCCTTGGCCGTCTCGATGAGGATCTTCTTGCTCTGCTTGATCAGATCGTTGAGCTCGCGGGCGACGCGCTCAAGCCGCGCCCGGGCCAGCTCCCCGGCGCCGTTGAGGGCGAAGGACTTCGAGAAGGTCAGCTCCCCGAAGAGCCACTTGCCCAGCGTCGAGTCCCGCCACGAGGGGTCGGTCTTCTCGAGCTGGCCCACCTCGCGGTCGAGCTCCTCGACGAACTCGATCGTCCGCTTGAGGGTCTTGTCCGTCAGGGCCGCCGACAGGATCTGGTTGAGCCTCGGGTCGTAGTCCCCGCTGCCGTCGTTGATCTTGACCAGGAACTCGTAGAGCGCCGTCGGATCCTGGTACTGGTCCAGGTAGGTCTCGAGCTGGCCCTTGAGCTCCGGGTAGATCAGGTCGAACTCCTCGATCGTCAGCCGGACGCGGTCGTAGCGGCAGTTCGTGAAGAAGATCACGGCCTGGAGGATGACCGACTCGGGGAAGTACTCGTCGTCGAAGAAGGGCGCGTTGATGGTGTGCAGGTTGCCCAGCGCGCGGTTGAAGCGATCGCCCTGGAAGTAGGCCCAGCTCTCCTCGAAGAGGCCCGAGAGCCAGAACTCCGAGCCCTGCGGCAGGAAGTTGTAGTACTTGACCGCCTTGTCGTACTGGCCGGTGGAGTAGAAGGTCCTGGCCATCGACAGCAGCGTGAGCTGCTCGAGGGTCTTGAAGCGGGGGTCGGCCATGTCCTTGTCCGACAGGAAGCTCAGGATGTTCTTGAAGGCCTCCACCGCCGGGTTGGCGTCGTAGCGCCGGACGTGCGTGATGCCGATGAGGAACTGCGCCTCGGGGTAGAACTCGCTGCCCTTGCCGACGAACTTGAGGAACTCCAGGCTGCGATCGAGGTCGGCCTCCTGGTAGAAGTGCCGCCCCATCAAGTAGGCGAACTCGTCGCGGAACTTCTCGGGGACGCGATCGGGGAAGTAGTCGGCGTACTGCGACATGCGCCGAAGCGCCTCGGGATCGCCGGCGAGCTTGCGGTTGAGCAGGATCAGCCAGCTCAAGGTCGCCTCGTAGTAGGGGTGCTGATCGCCGACCTCCAGGATCTTGTCGAAGAGGTTCATCGCCCCCTGGAAGAAGTCCAGCCTGTACAAGGTCTTGGCCAGCTCGTACTGCGCCTTGGGGCGGAGCGCGTCGGCGCCGATGTCCGGCTCCTCGATCACCTTGTAGAAGAGCAGGCTGGCCTGGTAGTACTCCTTTTGATCGTAGTACTTGGTCCCCTCGTCGAGGAACTGCGCCACCGGCGAGGCCTCGCGGACCTCGTCGACCTCCTCGACGCCGAAGGTCATCCCGTCGTCCTGGGCCCGGGCCTGGGTCGGCAGCAGGGCCAGACACGCTCCAACCAGCAATGTCGCGCTCAATCGCTCGAAGTTAAGCTGCATGAGTGTCCCGATGGGTTCCCCGCGATCGGCCAGTCGAGGGCCGACGCGCTGTTCTTCAACACCAATACCGAAGGGCACTATACACAAACCCCCGCCCACTGCCAATGAGGCATCGTCGCCTCACCGGCGCCTCGCTCCGGCTCCGAGCCCCTGAGCGGCGAGACCGATCAGGGCAATCGAGTTCTAGGCGCGTGCCGTGGAGAGTAGGCTGAGCAGGTAGTTACGATCCCAGCCAGCCCGTTTGCGTGAGTTGGCGACACCGAGCTTACGGTTGGGGTCTTGTTTAATGATGTTCAAGGCGAAATGACG
>SXGS01325018.1_pt1 | contig 25867 bp, 21 predicted proteins | sample 3174681 | NCBI WGS metagenome assembly SXGS01 (sample SAMN11356861, study PRJNA531348) | freshwater metagenome | isolation source: freshwater sample F1-80 | place: China: Fuxian Lake, Yuxi | collected 2017-12-25 | reverse complement strand
TGCTGATTGCCGCCGGAGAGGTTCTTCACCGCCTGGTCGATGGACGGCGTTTTGATCCGCAGCTTCTGCACATACGACTCGCTCGCCTGCTTCATGCCCCCATTGCCCAGGAAGCCGGCACGGCTGAATTTCTTGAGCGAGCTGAGCACGATGTTGTCTTTGACATCACGCTCGAGCATCAGGCCCAAATGCTTGCGGTCTTCGGAAAGGTACCCGATGCCCAGAGCGGCGGCGGCGGCCGGATTCGCGATGCTCACCGGACGGCCGTGCAGCTCGATGGTCCCGGCGGCCATTTTGTCCGCGCCCACGATGGCCCGGGCCACCTCCGTGCGCCCGGCGCCCATCAGGCCTGCGAAACCCAGGATTTCGCCCCGGTGCAGTTCGAAGTCCACATCCTGCAGAAAGTTCTTCGAGCCTTGGCCGGCGCTGCCCCGGGCCCGGGTGCACAGCCCGGAGACTTTCAGCACCGTCTCCGCAGCGACCGGCGTCGTCTGCGGCCGCTGCTCGACCGCGATCTGCCGCCCGACCATCAGGGCGATCACCTCGGGCACGGAGGTCTGCGCGGTGTTCAGGGTGTCGATGTATTCGCCGTCCCGGATCACCGTGATCCGGTCGGAAATCGCTTTGAGCTCCTCCATCCGGTGCGAAATGTAGATCACTCCGGTTCCCGGCTGCACGAAGTCGCGGATCAGTCCGTGCAGGACCGCCACCTCGGCATCGTTGAGCGCCGCCGTGGGCTCGTCCATGATCAGGATTTTGGATTCCCCGGCCAGCGCCTAGGCGATTTCCACCATCTGCTGCTTGGCAACCGTGAGCTCGCGCACCGGTTGGCGCGGATCCAGGTCGATCTTGATCCGGTCGAACAGCTCCTGGGCCTGTCGGTTCAAGGCCCGTTCGCTCAGGAACAAGCCGGCCCGCCGGGGCTCGGTTCCGATGAAGATGTTCTGCGCCACGGTCAGATCCGGCATCAGATTGAATTCCTGGTGGATGATCCCGATGCCCAGTTCCTTCGCCCGTTTGGTATCCGAGATCAGCTCGGCACGGCCGGAGATCTCGAAGCCGCCTTCGTCCGGAGTGTAGATTCCGGAGAGCAGCTTCATCAGGGTCGACTTACCCGCGCCGTTTTCGCCGACCAGGGCCAATACCTCGCCGCCGTTGAGGTCCAAATGCATCTTGGACAACGCCCGGACGCCCGGGAAGCTCTTGCTGACCCCGCTGATCCGCAGCAGCTTCTCAGTCATGACCAGACGTTCTGGAACACGGCCTCACGCCACACTGGACCATCCGGATAGCTGAACTGTTCGAGCGAGTCGCGCTTCATCTCGGTTCCGGCACCGGGTGCCTGCGGCGGCCAGTAGTTGCCGGCCCGGAGCTCGATCGGGGTCACGAAATGCTCGTGCAGGTGGGTCACCGCCTCGATCATCCGATCGGTTTTGCTGCCGGACACCGCGACGAAATCGAACATCGACAGGTGCTGCACCGCTTCGCAGAGGCCGACGCCTCCGGCGTGCGGGCAGACCGGGACCTGGAACTTGGCGGCAAGCAGCAGAATCGCGATGTTTTCGTTGACCCCGGCCACCCGGGTCGCATCGATTTGCAAGATCTGCAGCGACTGCGCCTGCAGCATCTGCTTGAACACGATGCGGTTCTGCACGTGTTCTCCGGTAGCCACCGGGATCGGCGCGATCCCCCGCGCAATCGCGGCATGGCCCAAGATGTCGTCCGGACTGGTCGGCTCCTCGACCCAGGCGATGTCGAAGGGGGCCAGCCGTTTCACCCATTCGATCGCTTCGGCGACGTCCCAGCGCTGGTTCGCGTCCACCGCGATCCGGATGTCCGGTCCGACCGTTTCCCGGGCGAGCCGGAGCCGGCGGACGTCGTCGTCGACATCGGCGCCGACCTTGAGCTTGATCTGCGCATAGCCGTCGGCAACTGCCTCGCGGGCCAGCCGGACCAGTTTCTCATCGGAGTAGCCCAGCCAACCCGGCGTCGTGGTGTAGCCCGGATAGCCCTCGGCGACCAACCGCTGCTCCCGTTCCGCCCGCCCGGGTTCGGCGGCCCGCAGGATCTGCAGCGCTTCTTCCGGGGTGAGCGCATCGCTGAGATAGCGGAAATCGACCAGTCCCACGAGCTCCTCAGGACTCATCCTGGACAGCAACTGCCACAACGGCAGGCCGGCACGCTTGGCCTTCAAGTCCCACAAGGCATTGACCACCGCACCGATCGCCATGTGCATCACGCCCTTTTCCGGGCCCAGCCAACGCAGCTGCGAATCATGCACGAATTCGCGCCAGACGGCGCCCATGTCATCGAGCATCGGCTCGACTTCGCGCTCCAGCAACATCGGTGAAAGCGCGGCGATGGCCGCCGCTTCGACTTCGTTCCCCCGGCCGATCGTGAACACGAAGCCGTGCCCCTCGAGCCCGTCCGCGGCATCGGTGCGGATCCGCAGATAGGCCGCCGAATAGTCCGGATCGGCGTTCATCGCATCTGACCCGTCGAGTTCCTTAGACGTGGGGAATCGAACATCGGATACGTCGAGGGCAATGATTCGGCTCAAAACTGGGCTCCCAAAGTAATACTTGTGATTCCACTCACACTAAACATCCGATGTATAGCTTGTCAATCATGGGTAGACGGGTAGTATCGTGCTCAAAAGCACGGAAAACTTCCGACCTTACGAAACGTCAAGAAAGCAGCGATGAAACTTCTGCGGATTGGTCCCCCCGGCGACGAGTCTTGGGCGGTGCTGGCCCCGGACCGCTCCGGCGCCGAACGGCTCTGGGCGGCGAGCACGGTTCTGGCCGACGGCGAACCAGCCTTCACGCCTGCGGCCCTGGCCCGGATCCGGGCCGCCCTGGCCGACGGAACCCTGCCGCAATCGGCCTCGGACCCCGCTGTGGTCCGGCTCGGCAGTCCGATCCCCCGGCCGGGCAGCATCATCTGCGTCGGCATGAACTATGTGGCGCACGCTGCCGAATCCGGAGCCCGGCCGCCGCAGATCCCGGTGCTTTTCCTCAAGCCGGCGAATACTGCGGCCGGTCCTTTCGATGCCGCACCGATCCCGCCTCTGGCGCAGAAGTACGACTGGGAGGTGGAACTGGGCGTGGTGATCGGTTCGCCGCTCAGCTATGCCGCCTCGACCGACGAGGCCATGGCCGCCGTCGCCGGGTACTTGGTGGCCAATGACCTTTCCGAACGGGAGTACCAGATCCCCGGCGAAGCCGGTCAGTGGACCAAAGGGAAATCCCTGCCGGCCTCGACCCCGCTGGGCCCATGGTTCGTCCCGGCGGATGAGCTCGACGTCGGCAATCTGCGCCTGCGCAGTTGGGTCAACGGCGAGCCGAGGCAGGATTCCAACACTGCGGACATGATTTTCGACGTGCCCACCCTGGTGCACCATGCGAGCCAGTACATGTCGCTGGAACCCGGCGATGTGGTCTTGACCGGCACGCCGGAAGGCGTGGCCCTCTCCGGCCGTTTCCCGTACCTGCAAACCGGCGATGTGGTGGAAATGGAAATCGAAGGCCTCGGCCGGATGCGGCAGGAGTTCTACCGGGCCGGATCGCCACGGACGTCGTCGGAAGCCTAGGCAAGGAGCAGAAATGAGTGCAGTAACCATCGATCCGGCCAGCGCTGGAAATGCACCCGGCGAAATGCAGGGATTGGTAGCCGCTGTCAGCGGCGGCGCTTCCGGAATCGGCGCCGCGATCGCCGCCCGCCTGCAATCCCTGGGCGCGCAGGTCGCAGTGCTGGATTTGCGCGCCGCCGACCTGCCGGAAGGCCAGTTCGGCGTGCGCTGCGACGTCTCCGACGATGCTTCGGTCCGGGCCGCGGTCGCCGCAGTCACCGAACGCTTCGGCCGGCTGGATATTCTGGCCAACAATGCCGGCATCGGTGCCCAGGGCACGGTCGAAGACAACCCCGACGACGAATGGCACCGGGTCTGGGACATCAACGTGCTCGGCATGGTCCGGCTCAGCCGCGCCGCGCTGCCCTGGCTGCGGAAGTCGCCGTCGGCCGCGATCGTGAACACCTGCTCCATCGCAGCCACCGCTGGATTGCCGCAGCGGGCGCTCTACAGCGCGTCCAAGGGCGCCGTGCTGTCGCTGACCCTGGCCATGGCCGCGGACCATCTGCGTGAAGGCATCCGGGTCAACTGCGTCAATCCGGGCACCGCGGACACGCCGTGGATCGGGAACCTGCTCAGCAAAGCCGACGACCCGGAGGCCGAGCGGGCCGCGTTGAACGCCCGGCAACCCTCAGGCAGGCTGGTCACCGCGGACGAGGTCGCCGGAGCCGTCGCCTACCTGGCCAGCCCGCGCTCCGGCTCCACCAGCGGAACCTCGCTCGCCGTCGACGGCGGCATGCAGGGGCTGCGCTTGCGGCCGGCAGGTTCCTGACCAAGCTTCGGTAGGCGTTTCCCGGAGCCGCCTGGGACAATGGAGGTTCGCGCCCCCGGGGGAAAGGCCACCGCAATGGACGAGACCGTCAAAGAACTGCTCAAGCAGAAGGACGGACTGAGCTTCGGCTACCGGTTCTTCTGGCGATTGCAGTACACCGCATTGGGCTTCTTCGGTCCGCCTGACTACGGTTCCGGAGGTGGTCCGCGCGGCGAATTGATCCGTTCCCGGACCGCAAAGGTCGAACAGATCAGATCGGCGAAGCGGGAGCCGGGCGCAGCGGAGTAACCGCCGGTTTCCGGGCGATGGCCGTGGTCCGCACGGCTGCGAATGCTTTAAACCGGTCACAGTCTGCGCCGGCTGTTGCCGGGTTCGCTTGATTTTTGGCGGATATCTCCGGCAATCGCGGAAAGTCGACGACGCACCTTGGGTTACCGTTTATGCCAAGGGGTTAGCTGCCCTCCGACGCGCCGGCAAGGAGACATCACCGTGGCCAAGATCCTGATCGTGGAAGACGATCCTGACATCAATGCGGCCTTCCGGCTGGCCTTGAGCCAGCGCGGGCACAGTGTGGACGGCTGCTTCCTGGGCGCCGAGGGCGAGGCCGCGGCACGCAGCGACAACCCGCCGGACCTGCTGATCCTCGACTTGATGCTGCCGGACCTGGACGGCGTGCAGATCTGCCGGATGATCCGGCAATACAGCACCGTCCCGATCATCATGATGACCGCGCGCGGCGATGACACGGATGTGGTGCTTGGCCTGGAGGCCGGAGCCGACGACTATGTGGTCAAGCCCGTGGAACCGGCGATCCTGGACGCCCGGATCCGGGCAGTGCTGCGGCGCGGAACCGTGGAACCCGTTCCGGAACAGCCGGCGATCGAGAAATTCGGCAGCTTGCGGATCGATCGGGACGCCCTGCAAGTGAGCAAGAACGGCGAACCGCTGCAGCTCTCGCCGACCGAAATCCGGCTGTTGCTCGAACTCTCTAAACACCCGGGCCAGGTGCAGAGCCGGGAACAATTGCTGCGCAGCGTCTGGGGCACGGAATACCTTTTGGAATCCCGGATGGTCGACGCCTCGGTGCAACGCCTGCGCAGCAAGATCGAAGACCAACCCTCCCGCCCGGAAATCATCGTCACGGTCCGCGGTTTCGGATACCGCTTCGACACGAAAAAATGACTTTTCTGCGCAGATTGCTCAGCAGCCTGGGCTTCCGCCTGGCGCTGGGCTTCGCGCTGATCGCGGCGATCTCGGCCGGAGCCACCGGCGCGGTCACCACCTGGTCCGCGCGCGACAACATCCTCGAGGCGGAACAAAACCGCCTGATTGGTGATTTCAACCGGATGTTCGCCGAGTTGCCGAACGAAATCGGCGACCCCTACCTGAACGACACGCCGAACCGGGCCCAATTCATCTTGGACGGAATTCGAAACCAACTCCGCGGGCCGATGGGTGCGGAAATCCTGGGAACCGGCCAATTCGTCGGCAATCTCAGCCCCGACGCGGTTCCGGAGAGCATCCGTGCGGCGTCGGTTCCGGGCAACCAACCACTGTATCTTCGGACCCGGGACGGCGGTTCCGCCGCGTTCAGCGTCGCTCAGGCCAAAGAAATTCAGTTCTACACCGGGGCCGGCACCGTGGCGAGCTACCCGGTGCTGGTCTACGCGAGCTACCCGTTGAACAAACAAGAACAACAAATCAACGGGCTCACCACGCAGACCGCGCTGCTGACGCTTTCGGTCGGCGTCGCAGCGGCCTTCGTCGGCGTGCTGCTCTCCCGGCAGGTGCTCCGGCCGATCACGGCGCTGCGCCGCGCCGTGGACCGGTTCGGCCGGTCGCCGACCCCGGTCCGGCTCAGGGCCAGCGGAGTCCGCGAACTCGGCGGCTTGATCGACAGCTTCAACCACACCTCCGGCCAGCTGCACCGGACCGTCGCCGAGCTCACCGAATCCGAAAAACGGGCCCGCCGCTTCGTCGCCGACGTATCGCACGAACTGCGCACGCCGACCGCCGCCATGGTCGCCGCTGCGGACACCTTGGACAATCCCGCAACGGCCCCGGAGCAGCTGGCCCAAGCCGGCCGGGTCACCGCCTCGGCGGCCCGGCGGCTCGCGAAACTCACCGAGGACCTGCTGGAGATTTCGCGCTTCGACGCCGGTCAGATCGCCTTGCAGCCGGTTGGGTTCGACGCCGTCGAACGGCTCGGCCTGTTGATCGCCGAACGCGGTTGGCCGCAAGTTTCGATCTCGGCGGCCCAAGAACTGCGGGTCCGCCTGGATGCCCGGCGCTTCGACGTGATCGCGGCGAACCTGATCGGCAACGCGCTGAGCCATGGCGGCGCCCCGGTCGACGTCGTGCTCGAGGCCACGGAAAGCCGGTTGCGCCTCGAGGTCGTCGACCACGGCACCGGCATCGCCGCCGATGACCTTCCCTTGCTCTTCGACCGGTTCTTCAAATCCGATCAGTCGCGCAGCCGCGGCGGTACCGGCCTGGGCTTGGCCCTGGTCGCGGAGAACACCGCGCTCCTGGGCGGTTCAGTCCAGGTGCAGAGCAGCCCGGGACGGACCGTCTTCACGGTGGAACTGCCTTTTGCCGGAGACGCCGAAGAGTAGCCGGCACCAGCTGTTTCACAACGGTTACCCGGCTGAAGCACAACTCGGAAATCCGCTCCATAGCGTGGAAGTATGAAAATCCGGATTCCACTCCAGAGCCTGCTGGCCGGCGTACTCATCGCCGCACTCGCGGCCTGCGCTCCGGGCCCGGCCGCGAGCGGCGATGGCCCGAATGCTGCGGCGGTCGGCGCAGGCCCGGCAGCTTCGGGCCAATCGTGGGGTCGGATGCTCGACTGGCCGACCGCCGCCGCAAGCATCATGCAACAGGGCGGCGACGCTCCGCTGCTCAACCAGAGCGGCCAAAGGCCGGCACCGATCGCCAGCGCCGCCAAAATCATCACCGCGCTGACCCTGCTGGCGGAGCATCCGATCGGCCCGGGGGAACCCGGTCCGTCGATCGACCTGGATTCCTCCGACGTGAAACGGTATGAGGCGTACCGGCAAATCGACGGTTCAGTCCTTCCGGTCTACTCGGGCATGCGATTGACGCTGCGCGAGGCTCTGGCGGCGATGCTCCTGCCTTCGGCCAACAACATCGCGGACACGCTCGCCGTCTGGGCCTTCGGCAGTCTGGCGAAATACCGAGCTGTGGCACAGCAAAGAGTCACCGAGTTGAAACTTGGATCGACCACGGTCGGCCTCGACGCCAGCGGCTTCGATCCTTCGACCACCAGCACCGCGCACGACTTGGCGCTGCTGGCATCCGCCGCCATGGACTCTCCGGTGATCGCGGATCTGGTGGCCCGGACCAGTTTCGACATCGAAGGCTACGGACCGGTGCAGAACACCAACTCGTTGCTCGGCAGCAACGGCGTGATCGGGCTGAAGACCGGAACCAGCAATCAGGCCCGCGGGGTGTTCCTGTTCGCCGCAAAGGCCACTGTGGACGGCCGGCCGACGGTCTTGGTCGGCGCGGTCCAGGGAGCCGGCGAGCGTGCCCAGGATGCCATCGAGCAGGCTCGGAAACTGCTCGGCTCGATTCGCGATGGATCCGCTCCGGACCAGCCAGCAATGGCTCAGACCGGGCCGGCGGTGCGGCGATGAGCCCGACGGACAGCACTGCGGAGCTGAAGGAAAAACATGACGGCGCCGTTGCGGCCCGGCAATTCCTCCTGTTCCTCTCAGGGGCAGCCCTGATCGGCGCGTTGCTGTCGGCAGGCCTCGGGCTGGGACTCGGAAAAATGCTTCCCGCAGCGAAAGCGACGGCCCTGAGTTGCCCCACAGATGCCCAAGATCCGGTGGCGCCGGCCGCGGTCAAGCTGACGGTTTACAATTCGACGTCGGTCAGCGGATTGGCTGCAAGCACCTCGCAGCAGTTGAAAGACGCCGGGATGACCGTGTTCAAGGTCGGCGACAAAGCCGCGCCCAGCGGCATCGATCAGCAGCAGCTCACGAAGACCGGCGGCGGCAAAGCTCCGCAGGTGGTCATCGCAGTATCCGGGAATGCGCTGAAAACTGCGGCCACGTTGCAAGGGTTCTTTCCCGAATCGTTGGTGCTGCTCCGCAGCGGACCCATCTCTGCCGTCGATGTCTATCTGATCGCGGACAAACCGACATTCCAAGCCGAGGCGCGTCGCGAAGCGCGGGTGCTCAAGTGCGCATCCACCGGTTGAATTCCAAAGGGTCGGAATCGTCAGCCGGCCTGCGCCAACAGCAACGGGAGCACGGCGCCGACGCCAGCCTGGCGGAGCGCCCGGGCCGCCAGGGTCATGGTCCAGCGGCTGTCCACCAGATCGTCGACGAGCAATACCGTACCGCCCACGACCCCCTGCTCGGCCAAGGATGCGGCCAGCTCGGGACCAACCACCAGCCGGTCCCAGACTCCGGCGAGGCGATAGGCGCTGTTGCCACCCCGGGAGCCGCGCGGCCCGCCGTGTGCCAAGCTCAGCTCGCCCAAATAGGGCAACCGGCCGATATCGGCGATGCCTTGCGCAAAGGACCGGGTCAGCAGCGGCCGGGCCCGGGCCGGAATCGACACCACGGCAACCGGCCGGTTGCCGCCTGAGCCCGCGGCTGTCGAAAGATCCTGCCCGGACCACCCTTCCCCGGCCCAGTCCTTCAGCACCCCGACGCAGGCCTGCAGCAGCTCCGCGGAAATCGGCGCATCAGCGGCTCCTTCCGCGAAGACCTCGCGCAGCGCGCCGCCCCAGCCCAAATCGGTCAGCCGGGCCAACGCCCGGCCCTCGGCGCAGGACTGCTCGGCCGGGATCTTGCCCTTGACCGGCACTCCCAACCGGTCCATTCCAGACGGCCACTGCGCCCTCGGCTCGACCACCACTCCGGCCCGGCGCAAGGTCTGCGCAGCGGCGTCGAGCTGTTCGCGTTCGACCCCATCGGAAAACCATCGCCCGGCGCAGTTGTCGCAACGCCCGCATGGCGCAGCGGTGGGATCGTCCAAAGCCGCGGCCAAATATTCCATCCGGCAACCCGCGGTCTGCTCGTAAACCAGCATTGAGTCTTGTTCGTCCAAACGGGCCTGCGCGATCCTGCGGTAACGCTCGGCGTCATAGACCCAGGGCTGGCCGGTCGAGCGCCAGCCGCCGGCAACCCGCTCCACGGCCCCGTCCACGGCCAACACCTTGAGCAGCAATTCCAACGGAGTCCGACGCACGTCGACCCGCACTTCGAGCGCGGCGACGGACATCGCCCCGGGCGCCTCGGCCAGGGCCTGCAGCACCGCATCCGCGTTGGCTTGTGACGGCATCGACGCGGTCGCGAAGTACTTCCAGATGTCCTGGTCTTCCGAGCCGGGCAAGAGCACTACGTCGGCATTCTCGGTGCTGCGGCCGGCGCGGCCGATCTGCTGGTAGTAGGCCACCGGCGAAGCGGGCGCGCCCAGGTGGACCACGAAACCCAAGTCGGGTTTGTCGAAACCCATCCCCAAGGCACTCGTGGCCACCAGTGCCTTGATCTGGTTGTCCTTGAGCTGCTGCTCTGCCGATTCGCGCTCCGCGGTGTCCGTGCGGCCGGTGTAGGCCAAAACCTTGTGGCCCCGTTCGGCGAGCAACCGGGCGGTGTCCTCGGCCGCCGAAACGGTCAGCGTATAGATGATCCCGCTGCCCGGCAGCTCGGCCAAATGGCTCAACAACCAGCCCAGCCGGTCCCGCGAGTTCTGCATCCGGAGCACGCCCAGCCGCAAGGACTTGCGCGCCAAGGGGCCGCGGATCGTCAGCACTCCGCCGTCGCTGCGCACGCCACCGTCTGCGCTCTGACCTCCGGCCAACTGCTCTTCGATGTCCGCAACCACCCGGGAATTCGCCGTCGCGGTCGTGGCCAGGACCGGAACCGTGCTCGGCAATTGACCGATCAGTTCCGCAATCCGCCGGTAGTCCGGCCGGAAGTCGTGCCCCCAGTCCGAAATGCAGTGCGCCTCGTCGATCACCAGCAAACCGGTCCGGCGGATCAGATCCGGCAGCTGTTCGTCCCGGAACCGCGGATTGTTCAGCCGTTCCGGCGACACCAACAGCACATCGACTTCATCCGCAGCCAAGGCTTCACGCACCGCATCCCATTCGGTGGCGTTCGCGGAGTTGATCGCCACCGCCCGCACGCCGGCCCGGGCAGCCGCTGCGACCTGGTCCCGCATCAGGGCCAGGAGCGGCGAGACGATCAGCGTGGGCCCGGAGCCGCGGCGGCGCAGCAAAAGGGATGCCACGAAATAGACCGCGGACTTCCCCCAACCGGTTCGCTGCACCACCAGGGCCCGCCGGCCGCCGTCGACCAGAGCCTCGATCGCTTCGAACTGGCCGTCGTGGAATTCGGCATCCGGCCGGCCGACCAGCGCCGCCAGGAGTTCGCGGGCATCGGTTCGGGTCTGCGGATTCATGCTCTGAAGTATTCCAGCCGACGCCGACAATCAGCGTCTGGCCCGCCGTCGTCGGATTACCCTCCGTACACTTCGAACCCGCTCACCGTCGGGCCGGGCGCCGAGGAATCGATCTGCAATCGCAGTTGCGTCGTGCTCACCGCCGGGAAGCTCAGAGTCTGCTGCACATTCGGGAAGACCCCGTTGGCCACCGTGGTCCACTGCCCGTTGAGATAGGCCTGAATCCGATACGCCTGGATTCTCGCCCCGTGTTGCTGGGCCTCCCGGAGCACCACTTTGCCCACGGAAGCCGGGGCCGTGAAGCCCAGCGTCAGCGATGCACTCGTGGTGGAATCCGTGGTGGCCCACCGGCTGATCGCATTTCCGTCCGTGGCTTTCGCGCCGTCGTAAGCGGCCGAGTAGACATTCGACGCGCTCACGCTGGCGGTTCGGGCCAGGTCCACGGAAGCCATCGGTTTGAGCTTGGCGCGCCAGTTCGTCACCCCGCCGCGCCCATCCGGGCCGGCCACCTGCAAACCGGCGGTCGCGATCACCGTTTGCGCTGCCGCCGGCCAAGGCGTACCTTGCGGCACCGTGACGTTCGGGCCGTAATTGTTCAGCGACGAGCAGCAGGTTTTGTTGGACACATTGCTGAAATTGCCATAGATCGAGTTGTTCTTGGCCGCGGGATTGGCCAAACTGTTGGCACCTTCGTTGACCAAAAGCCAACGCTCCACATTGGCGACCACATTATTGGTCGCGACATACCCGGAGGTCCCGTTGTCGAAGTAAATGCCGGCCGAGGGGCTCTTGTCGCTGCCCCCGTCGTAGAAATTGTCCCGCTCCTGCGAATCGGGTTGCGCCCCCAGGGTATAGACGGCTCCGCCATCCGCCCCGGCAGCCATGAAATCGTGTACATAGTTGCCGATGATCTTGGTGTTCCGGGCAATCGTCGGCGTGGTCACCCGGACGATGTTGCTCGGTTCGCCGCCGGCTTTGCTGCCGTTGCCGCGGCCGCCCGCATCGAGGTATCCCCAGCCCCAACCCACGGAGATCCCGGTGTAAGGCACATTCCCCACCTCGTTGTTCTCCAAGGTCAGCCCGTCGATGAATCCGGCGAAGATGCCCACCCCGCCTTTGAACTCGCGGGCCACGTCATGGACGTAGTTGTTGGACACCAGGATCGTGTTCATCCGGTCTTCGAAGTTCTGCGGCCGCTGGTCTTCCGGGGTCACGTCACCGATTTGGATGCCATTGGCCGACGCATCCGAGACTTCGTTGCCGATGACCTTGATGTTGTTCGAAGCCCGGTCGACGGTAAGCCCGGCCGAGCCGGTCCGGAGTACCCGGTTTCCGGAAAAGAGGATGTTGCTCGCGTAGGAAATATTCACCGCGGCCGGCGGTTTGATCTGACCGTCGTAAATCCAGTGCGTGGCATTGGGGCCAACCAGCCTCAGGTTCGCTTGTTCCTCGGCGAAGCCTTCCGAAGTATTGGGTTGTTGCCAAGCCGTCTCAGCAAAGGTTACGCCGCTGACTTCCAGGTTCTGCACCCGGTTTGCCGCTCCATTGCCTTCGACCTTGAGCAAGGTCTCGGTGCGCGGTACGACCACGCCGACGGCGCCCGGACCGGTCAGGCTCTCCCCCGGTTTGGGTTGGTAGTAGAGCGTGTTCGGGCCATCTCCGACGGCGCCGGAAGCATCGAAATACCACTCGCCGGGCTGATCCAAGAATTCATAGGCGTTTTCCAACCACTCAGGTTGGTTGTTGAGCAAATACGGCGAGGACCGGGCATTCGAGAAGCACGGCTGGGCCATGGTCACCGTGTTCCCGCTGGCCGAGGCCACCGGGCAGCGGGAGTAGCTCCATAAAATGCGATAGGAGAATTCGATTTGGTCGACGTTCTTGTACCCGGCCAACGCCGCGGCGGCCGTGGTGTTGTAGCCGGTGGAGCTCAGGGTGAATCCTTGCGGTTTGAACGGCGTCCTCGCCCGCACCGCGCGTTCGTCGTTGACATAGAGTTGCCGGAACCCTGGCTGCGCTCCGATATTGGCTTTCCAAAGCCCTGGCTTGCCGGCCGGCGTCCATCCGCTCACCTGCTGCCCGCCGCTGAAGACCGGCGCCGCGCCGGAAGCGGCCTGCCAGCGTACCGTGAAGCCGTTCCGCCCACTGTCCTGCTCGGTGAGCACCAGCGGCGCGGGCATGGCATATCTGCCGCCGGCCAGGTTGACCACGATGTCCCCCGACATCGACCCGGTCTTGGACCTGACCGCCTGTTGGGCCGAGGCGACGGAGCATGGCTCGTTTTGCGTACAGGCAGACCCGGTGCCGCCGGGTGCCGCGTAGAGATCGGTCTGCGATGCTGCGTTCGCCACCGCGGGCAATCCCATCAATCCCGAAATGAGCATTGCCGCCATTGCCGCCATTCCGGCGGTCCGCCTGACCTGGCCTTTCGACGCCTTTGTCGATTTCATTGTCAATTCCCCCGAATCTCAAGGATTGCGCGCCCCGAAACTGCGGCGCAGCAAACTCGTCCTCTCCACATCATGGCTGAGCAATGCAGTGCGCCTCTGCGTTCCAGCCGAAATCACATGAAAGCCGCGGCACCGGAACAGATCGTGTCCGCCACCGGACTCACCTCGTGACGCCTCAGAGCCGCGTCGACAGGATCCGGCGCATCCGGTCCAGGCTGGCCGCCAGATGCCGCTGCATCGCCGCGGAAGCGGCGAGGGCGTCTCCGGCGGCAATGGCTTCAGCGACTTCCCGATGTTCTTCCCAAGCCTGCAATGCGGCACTCGGCCGATGGTAAAGCGTGTAATGCCGCATCCGGGTCAGGGCCGACCCGAGCAGGTCTGCTGCGGTGCTGTTCTTCGTCGCAGCCGCCACACCGAGGTGGAATTCGATATCGCGTTCCTGAAGCTCGAGTTGCGGATCAGTTCCTTCCGATACCCGGACGGTCTCAGCTTCGTCGACCAGGCGTCCCAGTGCTTCCGCGCGCTCGGCGGTGCGCCGCCGGGCAGCCAAACCGGCGATCTGCGGCTCCAGCATGAGCCGGTATTCATAGAGCTCGGCCACGGAACGGGTGTCCAGCAAAGCGACCGCCGAAAAGCCCTGGTAAGGGACCTTGGTGACGAGTCCGTCCGCCTGCAACCGGGACATCGCCTGGCGCAATGGGGTATTCGACACATGCAGCTTGCGGGACAGCTCGTCCAGGTTGATCTTTGACCCGGGGGCTATCTGCCGGGACAGCAGAGCAGCCTTGACCGTTTCATAGAGTTCATCGGCCAGTACCGATCGATTGGGGCTCTCGGCGCCTTCGACCGCTGGCCCATCCGGTTCATAGTGCATCGCCCGCGCTCCCCTCCCGACCAAAAAACGATCTGGTCTCCGGCATGGCAAGTCGTGTTTGCGACCGGCAATGATTGCCTCCAATGTGTTTTGTATCACACAATATGGGGAAATCGTGCACGAAAATTTGACAACGGAAGGACAGGTAATGTCGCGACGAGGCCGCAAAGTCCTTGCCCTGGTGTTCGCTGGAGCAATCATGACGTCACTCGGGGCCTGCAGCGGGCAAGCCGGTAACGCGATATCCCAAAACCCCGATGCCGAATTGCTGGTCTGGACGGATGCCACTCGGCAAGCCGGCTTCGAACAATTCAAGGCGCAAAACCCAACGGTCAAGATGAAGATCGAAACGTACGATCCGGCCGCCTTGTTGGCAAAAATCCAACTTTTCAACCGCACCGGCAAGGGCTGGCCGGACGTGGTCTTCAGCCAAACTCCGAATGACGTCGCGGCGTTGCAAAGCAAACAATATGACTTCACCGAGCCACTGGACCAATTGGTGGGCCAAGATGTGCAGTCGAACTTCGGCACGGTCAACGAAAGCTGCCGCATCGACGGCAAACTGTATTGCTTGAAAAACGACTTGGCGCAATCCGTGCTCTGGTACGACAAGGCCCTGATGGACCAGTTCGGTTACCAGGTCCCCAAGACCTGGCAGGAATACGCCGACCTGGGCCGCCGCGTGGCCGCCGAAAACCCCGGCTACATCATCGGCAGCGCAGGGTTCAAGTTCGTCTACTACGACTTCCTCTGGTCCAGCGGCTGCCCACTGCAAACGGTCACCGACCCGATGAAGGTACGAATCAACACCAGCGACCCGAAGTGCACCCGGGTGACCGATCTGCTCGATCCGCTGATCCAAAACGGTTCAGTGTCCCGGAACGGCCCGTTCGATCCCGACGTGGTGACGCTCGGCAAGCAGCAGAAGATCCTGATGATGCCGGGCGCCTCCTGGTACGGCGACTTCGTCTTCAAGCCGGAGAGCTCCTTCGCCTTGCCAGCCGGCCGACTGGCCGCAGCGCCATACCCCAGTTGGCCCGGAGAGTCCCAGGGGCTTTCCGGTGCCACCGGCGGCGGAATCTACCTGGTGTCCAAACACAGCGCGAACAAGCAAGGCGCTGCCGATGTGGCTCAGTGGATGGCCACCAGCCCGGACTATCAGGCGAAGGCGCCCACTTTCCCCGCCTATCCTCCGGCAGCGAAGACCTGGGCCGAGGCCCGGAGCAATGACCCCTTCTACGCCATCGACCCTGCTCCGGTGCTGCAGCAACAGGCGAGCCTGATCAACCCCGCGGCATCGAACACGGTCTACGGAGTGGAAGACTCGGTGACCGCCACGATCGTCAACAGCGTCCGCTCCGGCGGCGCCTTGGCGGCTGGCATGGCGGATCTGCAAACTCAGCTGAGCCAGCTCGCGCAATCGGTCGGGTATTCAGTAGACAATGGGTAACCCGGTGCGGTTTGCCCGCAAACCGAAGTACGACGCCACCGGAATGGTCTTCGTGGCACCCTACCTGTTGCTGTTGCTCGCCTTCGGCATCGGGCCGGCGCTCTACTCGATCCTGCTCTCCTTCGTGGACGGCCAAACCGGCGGCATCGGCGGTGCGAACTACGCGAAGGTATTGGCCGACTTCAGGTTCTGGCCGGCGGTGGGAAATGTCCTGCTCTACTTGGCTATCTGGCTGCCGATCATGGTTTTCGGCGTGCTGCTCTTCGCGCTGCTGCTGCATCACCGGCCGTCCCGGTTGGGCGGGGCGATGCGGCTGCTCTATTTCCTTCCAGGCGCGGTCACCGGGTCTGCGAGCGTTTTGCTCTGGTATTGCATGTTGGAGCCGAGCCTGAGTCCATTCAGATCAGCGCTGAACGCCATGGGGCTGGAAACCGGTTCGCAGGTTTTCCAAAACCGCAACCTGGCGATCATTTTTGCGCTCATCGCCTTCACCACCGGAGTGGGCCAATGGATCATCATCATGTACGGCGCACTGCAGAACATCCCGGAGGAACTCTCCGAGTCTGCGGCGATCGACGGAGCCGGACCGCTGCGCACCGCACTGCAGATCAAATTGCCCATGGTCAGCAAATACGTGCTCTACATGGTCATCTTGTCCCTGGCCAACGGGCTGCAGTTGTTCGTAGAGCCGCAACTGATCTACAACATCACCAAGTCCGCCGGCAGCCCGTGGTGGTCCTTGAACCAGCTGGGTTACGCCGAGGCATTCCAACGCGGGGACTTCGGCGCTTCCGCCGTGATTTCCCTGGCCCTGCTGGTCATCTGCGTGCTGGCCGGGTTGTTGATGATCTTCAAAACCGACTTCTTCAGCACCGAGGAGAAAAAATGAGCCAGGCCACATCGGCCCGGCGGGCGATTCCCGGGGCAATCCGCTGGATAGTGCTGCTCGGCTTCGCCGTGTACTGCCTGATTCCGCTGCTCTGGCTCCTCTTTGCACCGAGCAAAAGCGACGCTCAATTGGTCAACGATGCGCCTCTGAGCTTCGGCAGCCTCGGCCAGTTCTGGACGAGTTGGCAAAATCTGTCCGGATACGGCGGCGGCGTGATTGCGGATTGGGCTTGGAATTCGCTCTACTATTCCGGCGGGGCGTTGCTGATCACCTTGGTCACTTCGCTGCTCGCCGGCTATGCCCTGGCACTGAACCGGATCCCGTTCCGACGCAGCTTGTTGATTTTGACGCTGACCGGCATGATGATCCCGCCGACGGCTTTGGTGCTTCCGGTCTTCTTGGAAATCAATGCCCTGCAACTGACGAATACCGCATTTTCGGTCATCCTTCCGGCGTCGTTCTACCCCTTCGGCGTCTATCTCGCTTACATCTACTTTTCCACCAGCGTGCCCAAGGATCTACTCGAGGCCGCCCGTTTGGACGGTTGCGGTGAGGTCAGGCTCTTCTGGCACCTGGGGCTGCCCCTGGCCAAGCCCTTGATCGGACTATTGGCCTTCTTCAGCTTTGTGGCCAATTGGAACAATTACTTCCTGCCTTACGTCATGCTGAGCGACGAGTCGAAATACAACCTGCCGGTGGGCTTGGGCGCCTTGATCTCGGGGACCCCTGCGCTCAATCCTTCGAGCGGCGGCAGTCTGTTGTCGATCACCAGGCCTGAGGTGGCGCTGGCGGGTTTGATCGTGATCGTGCCGATCGCCATCATTTTCCTTTTTTGCCAACGGTTCCTGGTCAAAGGAATTCTGGACGGCTCGGTCAAGGGCTGAAACACCATTGGAGGACTTTGTGAAAATCACTTCTGTCGATGCGATTCTGGTCGACGAACCCGCCGTGACTCCGGCCTTTCGTTGGCGGGACGGGCTGCCCGGATCCGATGGGCCTACGGTTGCCGCTTGGTTGCGGATCGGCACCGACGAAGGCTTGTTCGGCTATGCTCCTTGCCGGCGTGGCGTCATCCTGGCCGATTATGTAGCCCGCCGGCTCGAACCCGAGCTCCTCGGCAATGACCCCTTGTCCCGGGAGCTGATCTGGCACCGGCTCTGGGAACTCGATCGCATCGAAGATTTCCCCACCTACATCCAGGGCGTCGTTGACGATGCCTTATGGGACCTTGCCGGAAAAATCACCGGTCTTCCGGTGCACCAACTGATCGGAAGCTTTCGTGAGTCCGTGCCGAGCTACGCCTCGACGGTCACGTTCGATTCGGTCGAGGCCTACTTGGACGTGGTCGACCAGTGCTTGGACCTGGGCTTCAGCGCGATCAAACTCCATGCCTGGGGCGACCTGCGCCGGGATCGCGAACTGTGCGAACGGCTCCGGGCGCACGTCGGGCCGTCGGTGCCCCTGATGTTCGACGGCTCCGCCGGCTACGACCTCTTGGACGCGATCGAACTCGGCAAGACGTTGGCCGCGGCGAATTACCTTTGGTACGAAGAACCGATCAAGGAGTTCAGCATCAGCGCCTATGCCAGGCTCCGGGAAAAAGTCGATGTGCCGCTCTTGGTCGGCGAGACCAGCGAGGGCGCGCATATGAACAGCGCGGAATTCATTCATTCGAACGCAGCAGATGCTTTACGCACCGGGAGCTACTATCGGGGCGGAATAACCGGCGCACTGCGGATCGCCCACCTTGCCGAGTCTTTCCAAATGCGAGCCGAGGTCCATGGCGGCGGACTCGCCAACACCCATCTGTGCATGAGCATTCCGAACAACACCTACTACGAGGCGCTGATCGACTCCCGGCACGTCCGGCGACCGGCTGAGGTGGATGCGAACGGACTGGTGCACGCGCCGATGGGGCCGGGCATGGGTCATGAAGAAAGCTGGGCGGCAGACGGCGCGCCCTGGCTCCGCGGATGAGCCGCGGCAACCATCTGAACCGGCCTCCAATAGACTGTTACCGTGACGAGCAATGAGAACACCCTGGATCTGACCGCGTCTTTCAAGGCCTACGACGTGCGCGGCATCGTCGGCGAAAGCATCACTGCACCCATGGTCGAGGCGATCGGAGCGGCCTTCGTGGACACCTTGGACCTCGCCGGGAAAACCGTCCTGGTCGGCGGGGACATGCGGCCGTCGTCACCGGAATTCTGCAAAGCCTTCGCGCACGGGGCGAATCTCCGCGGTGCGGACGTCAAGCTGCTCGACCTGATTTCCACCGACGAACTCTACTTCGCCTCGGGGCACTTCGACGCGGCCGGGGCGATGTTCACCGCGAGCCACAACCCGGCCGAATACAACGGGATCAAAATGACCCGGGCCGGCGCCGTGCCGCTGTCGTCGGAATCCGGGCTCAACGAAATCCGGGATCTCACCGCGCAATACCTGGCGTCCGGCATACCCGCGGTGGAAAACCCGGGCCAGATGGGCGTCCGCGACGTGCTCAAGGATTACGCCCGTTACCTGCGTTCGCTCGTCGACCTCAGCGGCTCCCGTCCGCTCAAAGTGGTCGTGGACGCCGGCAACGGGATGGCCGGGCTCACCACGCCCGCGGTGCTGGGCAACCAATTGCTGCCCGCATTGCCGCTGGAAATCATCCCGATGTACTTCGAATTGGACGGCACGTTCCCGAACCACGAAGCCAATCCGCTGGAACCGGCCAATCTGGTCGATTTGCAGGCCGCCGTCGTCGCGCACGGGGCGGATATCGGCCTGGCGTTCGACGGCGACGCGGACCGTTGCTTCGTGATCGACGAAAAAGGCGATCCGGTTTCCCCCTCGGCGGTCACCGCCCTGGTCGCCCGCCGGGAAATCGCCCGGGCCCGTGCAGCCGGCGAAGAAACCCCGACGATCATCCACAACCTGATCACCTCGCGCGCGGTGCCGGAGCTGGTATTGGCCGACGGCGGCCGGCCGGTGCGCACCCGGGTGGGGCATTCCTTCATCAAAGCAGTCATGGCTGCTGAAGGCGCGGTATTCGGCGGCGAGCACTCGGCACACTACTATTTCCGCGATTTCTACAACGCGGACACCGGGATGCTCGCCGCGATGCACGTGCTGGCCGCTTTGGGCGAGCAGCCGTTGCCGCTCTCCGAGCTCGGCGCCGAATACGAACCCTACGTTTCCTCCGGCGAGATCAACTCCAAGATCGAAGACAAAGCGGCCGCGGTCGGCAGAGTCCGCGAAGTGTACGAACGCGAGGGCGTCACGGTCGATGAATTGGACGGCGTGACCTTCTCCGCGGACTCCGGTGACTGGTGGTTCAACCTGCGGCCATCGAACACCGAGCCTTACCTGCGCTTCAACGGCGAAGCCAAGGACCGCCCGACCCTGGAGGAACTGCGCGACGCCGTGCTCACGCTGGTCCGCGTCTAGGCTCGCCCGCCCATGCGGATCAGCGTTTTCGAAGACGCTAGCCTTCGGATCCTGATGCTTCTGGCCGCAACGCCGGATCGCCAACTGACGTCCCGGAGTATCGCCGAAGCAGTCGGCGTGCCGTACAACCATGTGAGCAAAGCCGTGCTCAAACTGGCCGAACTCGGCTTGTTGGATTCCAGCCGCGGCCGCGGCGGCGGGGTCCGGATCAGCGTTTCCGGCTTGACCGCCAGCGTCGGCGGGCTGCTGCGTTCCTTGGACAAGGACGAGTTCCCCGCTGCCTGCCGGAGCGCCCAGGGCGATTGCCCGTTGAACCACCAATGCACCCTGCAATCGGCACTCGACCGGGCCAAAGAGGCGTTTTACCGGAGCTTGGACCAGGTGGTCATCGCCGAGCTGCCGCATCCGGTGCAGATGCGCCCGGTGCTGCTGGGTCTGCCCGGCATCCGATAGCCGGATTTGATTAATTCTACGACTGGTAGAAGACTGGTTTTAAATAAGTATTTTGAATGCTTATTTAAAACCAGTCTTCTACCACGACGGGAAGAACCCCATGCTGACTCCGGCCTCACGTCCGATCATCCAAGCCACGCTGCCCCTGGTCGGCGCGCGGCTCGACGCGATCACCGCGCGTTTCTACGACACCATGCTCGGCGAACACCCCGAACTCCTGGACGGGCTCTTCAACCGGGCCAACCAGCGTTCGGGTGAGCAGCGCCAGGCGCTGGCCGGGGCGATCGCCGGCTACGCCGTGCACCTGCTCAAAGATCCTGCGCCCATAGATCCTGCGGAGCGCAGCGGGCAGCAACTCGTGGAGCGGATCGCGCACAAGCACGTCTCCTTGGGCATCACTCCGGAGCAGTACCAGCTGGTGTACGACTACCTGTTCGGCGCCATCGCGGTTGAGTTAGCCGATGTGCTCACCCCGGAGATCGCCGCGGCTTGGACCGAGGTTTACTGGCTCATGGCAGAAGAACTCTCCGGCCGGGAAGCCCAGCTGTATGCCGCCAATGGGAATGCCGCGGTCTGGTCGCCCTGGCGGGTGGTGCGCAAGACCCCGGCCGGAACGCACGCGATGAGCTTCGTCGTCGACCCGGCCGACGCCACTGCCGCCCAACCGGGCCGGCCCGGGCAATACATCAGCGTGAAAGTCCGGATGGCCGACGGCATTCAGCAGACCCGCCAGTACTCGCTCTCCGCCGACGCCGAATCCAGTCGGCAACGGACTTTCACCGTGAAATACGACGGGGAAGTCTCCCGAGCCCTGCACGACGACGTCCACGTCGGGGACGTCATCGAACTCTCCGCTCCGGCCGGGGACGTGGCACTGGGCGATTCGGACCGCCCGGTGGTCCTGGCCTCGGCGGGCATCGGCTGCACCCCGATGGCCGCCACGCTCCGATCGCTTTCCGATCAGCAGAGCCCGCGGAAAGTCCTGGCTCTGCACACGGAGCGGCGGGCGGAGCAGTGGGCCCTGGCGGACCAGATGCGCCAGGACGTCGCGGCGCTGCCCGATGGCCAGCTGCAGCTTTGGTTCGAAGAGCCCGCCGAGGGCGCCCACCACGGCCGGATGTCGCTCAAGGACGTCGCCTTGCCGCCGCGCGCCGTCCTGCACCTCTGCGGTCCGCTGGGCTTCATGCGGGCGATTCGGCAGGAGGCCATCGATCTCGGCATCGAGCCGGAGCACATCCACTACGAAGTGTTCGGACCAGACCTCTGGCTCGCCTCAGCGTAACTCTCCAGCCGAAACCAGATAGCCGCATGCCTTTCGGTGAGCGCTTTGACGCGCAAATGGCTAACCGAAAGGCAGGCGGCTATCTGAAACCGAGTGCACTTAACCCAAGCGCTGCTTCAGACCCTCGAGTTCGCCGAGCAATTCTTCCGGCAGCGAACCGCCGAAACGCCGGTACCATTCCTCGATGCTCTCCGACTCGGCGGCCCACTCCAGCGCGTCCACGCGCAACGCGTCAGAAAGCTGCTCGTCCGAGATCTCCAGCCCATCCAGGTCCAGCGATTCTTTCGTCGGCACGAAACCGATCGGGGTCTCCACCGCGTCGGCCTTGCCCTCGATCCGCTCGATCGCCCACTTGACCACGCGCGAATTGTCGCCGAAGCCGGGCCAGGCGAAGCCCCCGTCGGCGGTGCGACGGAACCAGTTCACCAAGAAGATTTTCGGCAGCTTCTCCGGATCGCCCTGCTTGGACAGTTCCACCCAGTGCTTGAGGTAATCACCGGCGTCGTAGCCAATGAACGGCAGCATCGCCATCGGATCGCGCCGGACCACGCCTACGGCGCCCGCGGCCGCAGCGGTGGTCTCCGAGGAGAGCGTGGAGCCCATGAAGATGCCGTTGGTCCAATCCCGCGACTGGGTCACCAAGGGGATCGTGGTCTTGCGACGGCCGCCGAACAAGATTGCGGAGAGCGGCACGCCGTCCGGCTCGTTGTACTCCGGCGCCAGCATGTCGATCTGATCGATCGGCGTGCAGAACCGCGAATTCGGGTGCGCAGCCGGCTCGTCGGAATCGGGCGTCCAGGAGTTTCCCCGCCAGTCGGTCAAGTGCGACGGCGTTTCGGTGGTCATGCCCTCCCACCAGACTCCGCCGTCGTCGGTCAACGCGACGTTGGTGAAGATCGAGTTGCCCTTGGCGATCGCACGCATCGCATTCGGGTTGGTGTCCCAACCGGTGCCCGGCGCGACGCCGAACAAGCCGGCTTCCGGGTTGACCGCGCGGAGTGCGCCTTCGTCGTCGAAATTCATCCAGGTGATGTCATCACCGAGCGTCTCGACTTTCCAGCCCTTGATCGTCGGATCGAGCAGCGCAAGATTGGTCTTGCCGCAGGCGGAAGGGAAGGCCGCCGCCAGGTAGTAGGTTTTCTGTTCCGGCGAAGTGAGCTTGAGAATGAGCATGTGCTCGGCCAACCAGCCCTCGTCGTGCGCCATCACCGAGGCGATGCGCAGCGCGTAGCATTTCTTGCCCAGCAAAGCGTTGCCACCGTAGCCGGAGCCATAGGACCAGATTTCCCGGCTTTCCGGGAAGTGCACAATCCATTTCTCATCGTTGCAGGGCCACGGCACGTCTGCCTGCCCGGGTTCCAACGGGGCACCGAGCGAATGGACTGCCGGCACGAAGAAAGCATCCAGCTCTTCGATCTTGCGCAGCACCTCGGTGCCGATCCGCGCCATGATCCGCATCGAGGCGACCACATAGGCCGAATCGGTGATTTCGACGCCGAACTTGGGGCGCTTGGCGTCCAAGTGGCCCATGACGAACGGGATCACGTACATCGTGCGACCGCGCATCGAGCCTTTGAACAGGCTGTTCAGCTTGGTCCGCATTTCTGCGGGCTCCATCCAGTTGTTGGTGAAGCCGGCGTCATGTTCCTTGACCGAGCAGATGAAGGTCTGCTCCTCGACCCGGGCCACGTCCTTCGGGTCGGAGAACGCCGCGAAGGAATTCGGGAAGAGCTCCGGGTTCAGTTTGGTCAGGGTTCCTGCGGCAACCAGTTCCTCGGTCAACCGGGTGTTTTCGGCCTCGGAGCCGTCGACCCAATAGATCGAATCGGGCTCGGTGAGCTCGGCGACCTCCGCCACCCAATCGAGCAAACGCCGATTGGTGGTGGGTGCGGTATCCAGAACTGTTTCTGCAGAGAGGCCCATGATCTTCCCTTCATTGGGTCAGGTAATGCCATTCAGAGTAGGGCGCAGCGGCGTGGAAATTGATCAGATCCCCCACCGCGATTGCAGATTCGGCGTTTCCGAAGTGCGCCGGATCCTTGAGTTTCCAAGGAATTGAGGCACTTTTCGATCAAGCTTGTGTGATTAAGGTCACATAGACCGGTCTAGATCAAAGGTCATTTTCAGAATTTGCGATGACCCATTCGGCAAACTGTCGGCACACTCTGCTTTACTTGCGGGACACTCGTCGAGGAGGACCATGAAACGCTCACCCCTGACCCTCGTCTCAGCATCGGTGCTGACTGCCGCATTGGCCGCCGGACTGGTCGCCTGTTCCGCCCCGTCGGCGACCGCGCCGATCGAGACCGCGCAACTGCTTTCGGCCGTCGCCCAGGGCACCGGCGGCGCGGTGGTTTCAGACACCCAGCAATCCACCCGTGCCGGCATCGAGGTACTGAAATCCGGCGGAAATGCCGCCGACGCCGCCGTCGCGGTAGCGGCGATGCTGGGCGTCACCGATCCGTTCGTGGCCGGGCTGGGCGGTGGCGGGTACCTGGTCTACTACGAGGCCAAAACCGGGCAAGTCAGCACCATCGACGGACGCGAAACCGCCCGCGCAGCGGATACCGCATCGCTTTTCCTGGACCCCGGCAGCGGAAAACCGCTCAGCACGGAACAGGCTAACGTCGGCGGCATCGCGGTCGGCGTTCCCGGTCAACTCGCCTTGTGGCAGCGGGCCATCGAGCGTTGGGGAAAGCAGGATCTCGGCTCCGCGCTGAAGCCGGCGATCGCGGTGGCGGACCAGGGTTTCCCGGTGACCACCGCATTGCAGAACCAGATCGCTGACTCGCAGAAAACCTTCGGCACCTTCCGAAACACCGCGGACACCTACCTGCCCGGAGGCAAGCCCCTGGCCGCCGGGCAGTTGCTGAAGAACCCGGACCTAGCGCGGACCTACCAGACCATTGCAGATCAAGGCACCGACGCGTTCTACAAAGGCGAAATCGGCCAGGCAGTGGTCGATGCGGTGAGCAAACCACCGGTGGCCGAGGGCAAATCCGCTTCCATCGGGAACATGACCATGGCTGATCTCGCCGCGTACCAGGCACTGGACGCCGAACCGATTCGCAGCAGCTACCGGGGCTTGGACGTCTATGGCATGGGTTCCTCGTCATCCGGCGGGGTGACCGTGGGCGAAGCACTGAAGATCCTGGAGCAGTTCCCGCTCAAGGACGAAAGCAAGGCGGTCGCCACGATGCGCTTCCTGGAAGCCAGCAAACTGGCCTTCGCCGACCGCAACGCCTACGTGGGCGACCGGGCTTCGGTCAAAGTGCCCGACGACGTGCTGCTCTCCGAAGGCTTCGCGGAGTCCCGGGCCTGCTTGATCGACCCGGCGAAAGCGCTGCCTGCACCGCAGCCGGCCGGGTCGTTGACCGCTACGGATTGCTCCGTTCCGGTGGCCAGCGGCGTCGAAACCGCCGAAGGCCAACAGACCAATCATTTCGTGGTCTCCGATGCCGAGGGGAATGTCGCGTCCTACACGAACACCATCAACTTCTACGGCGGCAGCGGAATTCTGGTTCCAGGACGCGGATTCCTGCTCAACAACGAACTCACGGACTTCGATTTCGCCGCCTCGGCGCCGGGTGCCGACGATCCGAATCTGCCGGCACCGGGCAAACGGCCCCGCTCCTCGATGTCCCCGACGATCGTGCTCCAAGCCGGGAAGCCCTACCTCGCGTTGGGCTCCCCCGGCGGCTCGACCATCATCACCACGGTGCTGCAGGTCTTGATGAACCGGATCGACCTCGGCATGTCGCTGCAAGATGCGGTCGCCACACCACGTGCATCCCAGCGCAACGGCGCCACCACTTTGATCGAACCGGCGTTCGAGAAACTGCCGGAAGCAGACCAGGCCAAAGCCGCCGGCTACAAATTCGTGGTGGCCCCGACCCCCGACCAGAACCCGGCAAGCGTGACCCCGCCGACCATCGGAGTGGTCGCAGCCCTGGAATTCAGCCCTCCGGGCGCCGGGGCTGCAGCCGAAATCACCGCGGTCGGGGAAAAGGAGCGCCGCGGCGGGACCAGCGCGCAGGTGGTGACCGCGGGCGGCTGAGCCGCAACACCTCCTTGGCCGCGGTTCCGCCCGAACCCGAGGATTTGAAGACTGGTGCCTTTTCGCGCTACAGTTGTCTTCGGCCTTTTGGCCAGTAAGTTGCGGGCGTAGCTCAACGGATAGAGCATCTGACTAC
>SXGS01580270.1_pt1 | contig 25883 bp, 22 predicted proteins | sample 3174681 | NCBI WGS metagenome assembly SXGS01 (sample SAMN11356861, study PRJNA531348) | freshwater metagenome | isolation source: freshwater sample F1-80 | place: China: Fuxian Lake, Yuxi | collected 2017-12-25 | reverse complement strand
TCGGGTTCCGGGTGTTTCTGTCCCTGGACTTATGACCATTTGTTGTTTTACTATTTTATACTTTGTCTTTGGTCTTTCTTCCTCTTTCTCTCCCTCGCGAAGCGAGGCGTAAAAAGGAAAAATTACATTCTAACGACTGTTAAACTCCGTAAACGGCCATCGCTTCGCGAGCCGTGCGAACAGCACTAAACTATCGGCTTGCGCGGCGTGCCCGCACCAGCCCATTACGCGAATCCGCACTTCGTCGATGGTGAGTTTGCCGGCGTCCAGGAGTCGCTTCAGGAGTCGGCAGCGTTTCAGGAAGAGGCGAATGTTCGCCCCGCGCACTTCGCGTCGATGTGCCCACGTCCGATAGCCGACGAAGGTGATACCGGCGCGGGTGGGGACGACGGCCGTCTTGCCAGGGTGGGCGCGAAGGCGCAAGCCCGCGAGCAGTTCATCGACGCGATGGCGAAGATCGATGAGTTGTTGCCGGTCGTGCCCGAAGATGACGAAATCGTCGCAGTATCGGACGTAGCCGCCAAACCCGAGGCCGCTGGTCACCGCGTGATCGAACGAATTGAGATACCAGTTGGCGAACCACTGGCTGGTGAGGTTGCCGATTGGCAATCCGCGACGGCGCTCGAACGGGGTGAACAGATCGTCGCCCGGAAAGTAGTCGTTCACTTCATCTTGCGCGTTCGATCCGTCAACAACGGTGTCGAGCAGCGTGAGTAACCTGCGATCCTTGATGAGCCGACGAAACGTGTCCTTCAGGATGTCGTGGTCGATACTGGGGAAGAACTGGCGGACATCGGCGCGAAGCGCGAACGGGTAGCGGCCCATCAGATGCTGGAGTCGGCGCGACGCGGCGTGTGTGCCCTTCCCGGCGCGACAGGCGTAACAGTCCGGGTGGAAGTGGCGGTCGAGAATGGGCGCGAGAACGTTCATGATCGCGTGGTGCGCGACGCGGTCGCGATACGGCGCGGCGGAGATGAGCCGGGTTTTTGGGCGCGAGATCCGGTGTGTGCGAAACGGGCCGGGTCGATACGTTTGGGCCTGGAGTTCGCGCTGGAGCGCGATGAGTTCCCACTCGCGGCGGAACTCGAACCGCCCGACGACCGGGCGGCGGAGTTTGCCCTTCGCGGCGTTCCGCGCGGCCTGCACCAGATTCGGCCAGGAGACGACCGATTCAAACAAGTCGGCGTATCGCTTCACGACGCACCACCCTTCGCCTTGAGGGATCGGAGCCACCCGCCGACCTGTCGGCCCACGTCGTCGGCCAAACCAATGAGGTGGCCGTGCGCCGTCAGCGGGTAGGCTCTCAGATCGACGGCGAGTCGCAGATGGAACCGGAGTAGCTCCAACCCGACGTTGACTTCGTTCAAGAGGGCGGGCCGGTCGGACAGGGCCGCGTACTTCGCGCGGATCAGTCCGCCGAGCAGGTCGCGGGCGTGTTTGGTCAGGTCGGCACCGAGGCCGGCTCGCTGGTGTCGCGGGAACTTCTCGACCCGGCGGGCGAGTTCGACGTTCAGGGCGTAAGCGCCGCGAATGACGGCGAGTTCGTCGGACATGGAAAGGCTCCGGGCCGGGCGTTCGGCCGAAGCCTACCGGCCCGGCCCAGTGCGAGCGGACGTTCGGCCACCGTGGCGAGGCAGCGCGCGATCCGGGTCAGGACTTCCGAACCCGCGGCCCGATGGTTCGTGAACCACCGGGAACTGGAGCCGCCGTAAGGCGTCGGGAAGTGCAGGGACAGAAACACCCGGAACCCGATGTTGTTGTTCTGGTTGTCGGGCGCGTTCCTGTTACGGTTCGCGGCGCGGCTGTTGTGGCCGTTGTTGTTCCAAGAACCGCCACGCAGAACGCGAGTTGACGACCCGAATCGCCCTTCTCCAATCGACAGCCCCGATGCAGGGTGTTGAGCGATTCACGGCAAACCGCCTCACCCTTTCACCCCGCTCAGCGGTCCGCCCTTCGCGAACATCGCGTCTACCTTCTTCGACACGGTCGCGTCGCACTCCAGCGGCGGCGGCATGTGCGGCTTCAGACGCGCGTCGATCACCAGCGGGCCGCGACAACCCCAGTGCTTGCGATGTGTGGAGGCACCCACGCCATGAACGTCGTTCGCGGGGTCCGAGCGCGTGAACACCGCCCACACGAAGTTGTTCAGCGATCGTGACACAAAATCCGCGTCGTCGGCGACGATCAGGAGCGGAAAAGTAACGAGTGACGAGTGACGAGTGACGAGTGAATCACAGAGTCGCGTGATGTCCGGGTGTGTGTTCGCATCTTCGGCGCGGAGCTTCGGACCTTTCACGGCCAGCACGCCCGGCAGCACGATGCGCGGATCGCCGAAGCCGTCGGGCAACTGAAGCTCCGTGGGCACGGTCGTGCCGAGTTCACGCCGCTTCGGACCGGCTGCGGCAATCACTAACTTACTCCCCGCGTTCAGGCCCATCCCGGCGGAGTAGTCGAGCGTGTCCACTGTCGTTCGCGTCTGGAAGTGCAGATCCGCTTCTGGGTCGAAGCGCTCCAGAAGATGCCGCAAGAACGACGCGATGTCGTGGATGTCGAGATCGGGGTTGTCTTCCTTCGCCACGATGAAGAGATACTTCGCCAGTGACAGTTGCCCCTGACCCAACACCGCGTTCGCGAGCGTGAGCAGCTCCTGCGGGCGGCGTGTGCCGGCATACGGGACGTAACGTTCCGAGCCGATCGCGAGCAACAGCGGGTGAACGCCGGCCGCGTCCACAGCGTGGACCGCGTGCAGACCCGGTATCACGGTGGGAATGATCGGGCCCGTGAGTTCGTGGATCAGTTCGCCGAACGTGGTGTCTTCTTGCGGCGGTCGGCCGACCACCGTGAACGGCCAGATCGCACCGGGACGGTGACACACAGCGTCCACGGTCATCACGGGGAAGTCGTGCGCAAGGCTGTAGTAACCGAGATGGTCACCGAACGGCCCTTCGGGCTTCGTTCGCGCCGAGTCGATCCAACCTGAGATGACGAAGTCGGCTTCTGCTGGGAATGACAACGACAACCCCTCCCCAGCCCCTCCCTTCTTAGGGGAGGGGTTGGAGCGGGGTCTTACCATCCTCAACCGTCGCCCGCCCAGCGCCCCAGCGAACGCGAGTTCCGGCAGCCCCTCCGGCAGCGGCATCACGGCCGCGACTGCCAGCGCCGGCGGACCGCCAACGATCACGTTCACGCGAAGACGCTCGCCACGCCGCACCGCCGCCGCGTGATGCACCCCGATCCCGCGATGAATCTGGTAGTGCAATCCCACCTCGCGATCCGGTTCGTACTCGTTCCCGCCCAACTGCACGCGATACATCCCGAGGTTGGACTTCATCCACCCGGGCACGTCCGGGTGTTCCGTGTACACCTGCGGCAGCGTCACGAACGCACCGCCGTCCAGCGGCCAACACTTCAGTTGCGGGAGTTGCGAAACGGTCGTGGTGTGTTTGAGAATCGGACCAGAGCGCACGAACTTCGGCCGCAATCGCCACGCCAGCAGTGGCAGTTTCCAGTAGCGCCACGGCCGCTTGCGAAAGTTCGCGGGATCGGTCTTGAGTTCCACCAGTTTGCGCACGTCTTCGAGCGAGTCGCGGAACAGGAACTTCGCCCGGCCGAGCGTGCCGAACAGGTTCGACACCATCGGGAACGGTGTTCCCTTCACACGCGCGAAGTAGATCGCGGGTCCGCCGACCTGGTACACGCGGCGGTGAATCTCGGCCGCTTCAAGGTGCGGGTCGATCTCCTGTTCGATGCGCACGAGTTGGTCGCCGCGTTCAAGGTCGGCGACAGCGGCGGCAAGAGTACGGTGGCCCATGCGGGACTCGGTTCACGGGGTCGGACGCGGGAATAGAACCGTGGCCAGGGAAGATCGAGCAACTGCGGAATTCGCGTGTGGCGCGGATATTCCGCCGCGCGCGAATGGATTTTGCTCCGTTCCTGAAGATTCTCGATCTGGCGCCAACTCCGCTCGCGAGTTTCGCAACCGGAGCGTTTGGAACCGACCCGGATTGGACTTATGGTAGCGTATCAACCCGGTACCGGGTTTCGTCCGCCGCGGTTCCGAGCGGCTCGCACCCACCCTTGCTGGACGCCGTGTGGCATTTCCCCCCCCGTCACCGTTCCCGTGGACCGCGTCCGCCCTCGTGGTGGCCGTGGCTGGTGGCGCCGCGGCGTGTGCCGTCACCGTCCCCGCGCTGTACGCGGGGCCGCTTGTCAGCGCGCTGGTGCTGGTGGCTGCTGTTCTCGGGTGGCGGATCAACCGCGCCGAACACACGCCGACGCGGAACGTGGGCCCACACGACTCGCTTCCAGAAGCCGAGACTCGCCTGCGGTTGCTCGAGTCGGCCGTGGTCCACGCGCACGACGCAGTTGCGATTCTGGAAGCCACCCCGAAGGGCGGCCCGGGCCGGTCGGTGCTTTACGTGAACGAGGCATTCTGCCGGCTCACCGGGTACTCGCGGATGGAGGTAATTGGGCGTTCCTTGTACATGCTGCGCGGCTCCGATTCCGACCCGGACACGCTGTCGCTGCTCGGCACGTCGATGGACGCGGGCACTCCACTGCGCGTGGAACTGCGAAACTACCGCAAGGACGGAACCCCGTTCTGGGTGGACCTGAGCGCGGTTCCGGTGCCGGACCCGGACGGGAAGATGTCGCACTGGGTTCTGATCCAGCGCGACATCGACCGACGCAAGTCGGCCGAGCGCCGGGCACGTCAAACCAGTCAGTTGCTCCGCGCCATCATCGATGCGTTCCCCGGACCGATCAGCGCCAAGGACCGGGACAGCCGCTACCTGGTGATAAACCAGTTCATGGCCGACCAGTTCCGCATCACACCCGAGTCCGCAGTCGGCCGAACCGCGGCCGAACTCACCGATGCGGCACACGGGGCGCGAACAGTCGAACGAGACCGCGAGGTGATGGCCACCTGCCGCCCGGTGCAGTACGAGGTTCTATACCCAACCCCGAACGGGGACTCGCGTCCGTGGCTCACGAACAAGGCTCCGCTGTGGATGCTCGACGGGATCGACAGCGAACCGGCCAGTGCCCGCGGTGTTGTCACCGTGGCGTTGGACATCTCCGCGCTCAAGGCCGCCGAGAACGCGCTGCGGAAAAGCGAGGAGCGGTATCGCCAACTGTTCCGTGCGGTGCCGCACCCGGTGTTCGTTTATGACACGCAGACCTTGAGCATCCTCGCTGTCAACGAGGCTGCGATTCGCAAATATGGGTACACACGCGACGAGTTCCTCGCACTGACCGTGCCCGACATCCGGCTCGCCGACGACCTGCACTACTCGCTCGCATCGCCCAACGATAGTGGCTTGCCCGATGGCCCGCCGGCGCTCCGCCGCCACCGCACCCGCGGCGGCGCGCTCATCGATGTCGAAGTGTCGTCGTTTGCCCTCAGCCTGGAGGGGCGCGGGGTCAAACTCGCACTCGTCAACGACGTAACCGAACGTCGCAAGGCGGAAATTGAACTTGCCCGCAGCGAGGAGTTGTTCCGCGGCATCTTCGAGAGTACCTCCGCGGGCGTCTCGCTCACCAACGCCAACGGGCTGTTCGTCTCGTGCAACCCAGCGTTCGCCGCAATGCTCGGGCGCAAGGTCGAGGAGGTGCTGAAGCTCACGCCTTCGAGCATCACGCACCCGGAAAACCTGTACGCGGAACAGATCCTGATGGACGAAGTGCGATCCGGTGCCCGCGACCGGTTCACCTGCGCCAAACGGTACATCCGGCCCGACGGGCAGTTCGTCTGGGTCGAACTGTCGTTCGCCGCGATCCGCGACTCCGCGGGAGAATACGAGTACGGGTTGGGCGTGTCGGTGAACGTCACGGAACGCCGGATGTTGGAAGACCAGTTACGTCAGGCCCAGAAGATGGAAGCCATCGGTCAGATGGCGGGCGGTGTGGCTCACGATTTCAACAACCTGCTGACCGCCATTCTCGGCAATCTGGCCCTGGTTCGGTTTCCGGAAGACGACCCGAACCGCGCGCTCCTGATCGCGGTGGAACAGGCCGCGGCTCGCGCCGCCGATCTGACCCGCAAGCTCCTCGGTTACGCACGCCGCAACCAGATCATGTTCGCCCCGGTCGAGCCACGTGAAACGCTCGAGGAGGTCGTCGCCCTGCTCCGCCACACCGTGAACCCGCGGATCAACCTGTCCATCGAGGTCCGCCCCGACTGCCCACCGGTTCACGCCGACCCGACGCTGCTCGTCCAGGCGATCATGAACCTGGGGCTTAACGCCCGCGATGCGATGCCCGACGGCGGCAAACTCACATTCACCGCCGAGCCTATCGATCTGCACGACACCGAACTGTGCCCGTCCGGCTGGGACGACGTAAGTCCCGGGCGCTACGTTCGGTTCGCGGTCACTGACACCGGCACTGGCATGACACCCGACGTGCAGACCCGGCTGTTCGAGCCATTCTTCACAACCAAGGGAATCGGCAAGGGAACCGGACTGGGGCTGCCGATGGTTCACGGCATTGTGAAGCAGCACCACGGGTGGATCGAGGTCCACTCACACCCCGGCACCGGCACCCGTATTGAGTTGAACCTCCCGATGTCCGAAATGGTCGCCACCACACCGCCGCAGTCGCATTCTCGCACCCCACTGCCGATCTCGTTCCCGCCGACCAAGCCACCGTTTGGTGGCCCAACGTCGTCCACCATCCTGCTGGTGGACGACGAGCAAATGATCCGCGACCTGGGTCAAGTGGTCCTGACACGCGCCGGCTACCGGGTACTCACCGCCGAGGACGGGCAGCACGCGGTCGAGGTATTCGCTCGCGAATGGGCCGACATCGCGCTCGTGATACTGGACGTGACCATGCCTCGCCTGTCCGGCAGCGACGCCTCCCGGCACATGATCCGCATTGACCCGAACGTGCGTGTGTTGTTCTCGACCGGATTCGCGGCCGACGACCTGTCCGAACTCGACGGTTCGCAGGGGCTGTTACACAAACCGTATCGACCAGTGGAACTGATCACCGCGGTTCGCGCCGCGATGGTGACCACGCCCGAACCTGTGGGTTGATGTGGTCCGGTCACTCCGTGACCGGACCACATCAACCCGCGAACGCGCGCACACGCCCCATCAGCCACGGCAGCAACGTCCCCTCTTGCCAGCGGCGTAGCGCTTTCCCGGCCAGCACCGCGGCGTGTCGCGGAAGGCACTTCACCAACTGGCGCCCGCGTACGTTCCGCCAGAACACCCGCTCCTCGTTACACGACTGCCGCTCGAGTGTGCGGCGAGACGGCGTGCGACCGTAACTGCCGGACACACGGTGCCACACCACGGAGGCCGGATCGTAGACGATCTCGTCTCCCAGCCCTCGCAAGCGAAACGATAAGTCCACATCCTCGAAGTAGGCACCGAAGTGTTCCGGGAACCCGCCTGCGGCCAGCAGCGCCTCACGCCGGTAGAACGCGGCAGCGGCGCTGGCACCCCACACTGGGCCTGCCTCGAAGAGAAGGGGAGAAGGGGAGACGGAGAGAAGGGGAGAGAAAGAAGTCGCGCCTTCCACTCCCCTACTCCCCTTCTCCCCTTCTCCCCTTCTGTATTCCGATCCGTGCCCGCGTTTCACCGCAACGCCGCCGAAGTCGTAGTCGTCGCCCGCGGTGTCGATGAGCGGCGGAAGCCCCCGTGCGCGGCGATCCGGATCGTTCTGCAACACCAGCGGTGCGACCGCGGCGATGCGCGGGTTCGCGAACCACGCGAGCGCCGCGTCGGCCCAACCTTCGGTCACTTCCGCGTCGTCGTTGAGCAGTTCCACGACCGGCGCCGATGCCGCCGCGATGCCCGCGTTCGCCGCGACGCAGAACCCGCCCGCCTTCGCGCGGCGCACGATCTTCACGTTCGCGAACTCTGCCGCCGCGTGCGAAACGACGGCCCCGCATGAGCCGTCATCCACGACGATCACTTCGGTGCCGGGTGGCGCGAATCGCGTCACGCTCGCAAGGCACAGGTGGAGCAGGTCGGGGCGTGAGTGCGAGGGGATAACGATAGACAAGGAGGAAGGAGGAAGGAGGAAGTTGAAGAAGCCGACGCGAGGGCGTGCTGAGTTCTTGATTCCTCCTTCATCCTTCCTCCCTCATCCTTACGAAGTGCGGCCGTCTTGTTCGGCGGCGATCGGGTGGAGGAACGCGGCGGCATAGCGGATGCGATCAGCGGCTTCGCGGTCGCGCCCGGCGCCCACGTCTCCGACGAGGCGTCGCAGTTGGCCGAAACACCGGGCGGATTCCGATTCGCCACGGGCCTTCGACCAGAGTTGTCGCGTGCCGGCTTCCAGCCACACCACGCCGGAGAGCAACCGCGACTGCCAACCTGGCCAGTGCCGACGCGCGTAGGTCAAGAGCGCGTGCCGCGTAACGAGGCGCAGCGGCGGCGGCACCCGGCGCGCGTGCAGCGGCCAGTGATGCGTGACCTCCAGCGCCGGGTCGAACCGCACCTGCCAGCCGCGTACTGCCGCGCGCCGGCAAAAGTCCACATCCTCGTAGTAGAGGAAGAACGATTCATCCAGGCCGTTGAGTTGCTCGAAACACTCGCGGCGCACGAGGAGACAACCACCGGTGGCCCATTCGACCGCGCGCCCGGCAGCGCCGTGGTTCACGCGGCACTTGCGGCGCGCGCGGGAGAGGCACAGCCCCGCGAGCGTGCGCCCGAATGACGGGAACGGACCGGCCGACGGTTGCGGCGTGCCGTCACGATTGAGGAGCCTGAAGCCGATCACGCCAACGTCAGGCGGCACGTCGCCGCGCGCGGCGCGCCCGAGTACGTCGTCAAGGAAGCCGTCGGGAACGGTGATGTCGGGGTTCAGCAGCAGCACCCACGGCCCAGTTGTGAGCCGGCACCCGCGGTTCACGGCGGCCGCGAAGCCGAGATTCGTGTCGAATCGGCGCACGGACACGCCGCGAAGTTTGGCGACACTCGCCGCAAGCGGGTGCGATGGCGAACCGTTGTCGATAACTTGAATTTCGGCCACGCCGGTGCGCACGAGGGCGGAACGCCGGAGCTGTCGCACAAGGCGTGCGGTGTTTTGCCACTGGCAGAAGTTGACGACGACGACCGCCAACTCGACGGCTGGCGGCGCGTGAGGGCGGCGCAGCGCGAGTTCGTGCCCGTGACCGGGTGCGGTCACGGGCGCGTGCGGCGGGGTGCCGTCTGGCGGGTGTGCCAGAGCCATGCGGGTTCCTTCCCTGTGCCGTCCGCGGGTCCGCCCGCGGTCGCGAGATGATACGCACAGTGCGAAACCCGATGCAACCGCAACCTGCGGTTCTCAATTCTTCCCGAGAACGAGGTCAACGATCCAGCACCCGCGAACGTGTCCGCCGGTTGTACCAAACGAACACGGCCGGGTCGCCCCGGCCGCGCTTCGGCTTTCACTCCATGTTTCGCGTTACTGCTTGTCGGCAGCGGCGTTCTTCTTCGCCTTCGGTGGGCCGAGGATCTCTTTCAACACCACCGCCATCGCGACGCCCTGATTGGAACCGAGCAGCGACGTCAGGTTCTTCCCGAAGTTGGTCTTCGCGGGCGGGCGCGGGCGGTTGAAGAACTTCGTCACCTTCGTCGCAGGCGCGCCCGTGGACGAACTCGGGCGCAGCACCTGCGCCACCGGTAGTTCTTCGATCTGACCCGCGACCGGGGCGGAGCGCGTCGGCGCCTGCGGCATCGTGCTGAAGCCGGCCGCGGCGTTCGCGGCAGCGGCGGCGATTTCGGCCAGTTCCGCGCGTGCGCGCGTCCGCTCCGCGGGCGGTTTGGTCGGCTGAACCACCTGCGCGACGGGCACCGACGAACCGGGCGCCGGGGGCGCCGGGTCGGGAGCCGTGGATGCCTTGCGCCGCAGACGGTCGATCTCGGCGAGGAACCGGTCCATGTCCGTGTTCCCCGCGCGCACAGCGCCGGCGTTGGCGGTTTCCGGGGCCGTAGCGGGCCGCACCGGGCGGGTCTTGGGCCGTTCGGCGCGATCGTCCTCGCGCTGGGCGCGCGCGGCTCGGTCGCGTTCCACGCGTTCGTACCGCTCCCGCTGGCGGTTGTTCGTCTCTTGCAGGTTGTTCAACATCTTCGCCACCGCGCCGATCACCGCGGAGAGAATAATCAGACCGACAATCAACCCGAGCGGCCACATGCTTCGGCTCCGTGTGAGGGTGTGACGATCAGCGGCCGGAGCCGCTCTGCCCTTCGGCGCCGCCGGTCATGGTGGCGATGTTGTTCCGCATCAACGTGTCGGACTGCACGTTCTTCATGTTGTAAAAGTCCATCACGCCGAGATGCCCCTTGCTGAACGCGTCGGCAATCGCCTGCGGCACCTGAGCTTCCGCTTCGACGACCTTCGCGCGGTTCTCTTCCACGAGCGCACGCATTTCCTGCTCGCGGGCGACGGCCGCGGCACGCCGCTTTTCGGCTTCGGCCTGCGCAACGCGAAGGTCCGCCGCGGCCTGGTCCGCTTGCAACTTCGCGCCGATGTTCTCGCCGACTTCGATGTGCGCGATGTCGATGGACACGATCTCGAACGCGGTCTGCGCGTCGAGCGCGTTGTGGAGTACCGTCTGCGAAATCATGCCGGGGTTCGCGAGCACTTCCTTGTGGTCGTGCGACGAGCCGATGGCCTTCACGATGCCCTCGCCCACGCGGGCGATGATGGTTTCCTCAGTGGCACCGCCGACGAGTCGTTCGAGTTTGGTGCGAACCGTCACGCGGGCCTTCGCGAGAAGCTGAATACCGTTGCGGCACACCGCGTCGAGGAACTGCTTGCCCTTCGCCGGGTCCGGGCAGTCGATGACCTTCGGGTTCACACTCGTGCGAACGGCTTCGAGGATGTCGCGGCCCGCGAGGTCGATCGCGGCAGCGGTGCGCCACGGCAGGTCGAGACCGGCCTTGTGTGCCGCGATCACCGCGGTCGCGGTCTTCGGCACGTTGCCGCGTGACAGGAAGTGGCTTTCGAGGTCGCCCGTGGTGACCTTCACCCCGGCCTGCACGAGCGCAATCTTCTGACGCACGATCATCGCGTAGTCAACGTTCCGCAACTTCATCCCGATCAGGCTCCCGATGCCGATGTCGGCTTTCGTCAGCAGCGCCTGAATCCAAAGCCTGATGAAACTGAAGAACAGAAACAGGAACACGATGAAGATGAGGACCGCGACCAGCGCCACCACAATGATAACGATGTGGGTGGGGTTGATCGCCTGATCAGCGCCGAACAGGGCGGAAGCGGTCGAAGTCGTCACGGGTGTCGGTCCTATAGTATTGGGTGTATCGTACTTCGCGCGTTCTCACGCGATGTCGTCCGAGTCCATTGTGGTGCCGGAACCGTCACGGGTCGTGTTTCGGGACATCCGCATCACCACGAATACGATCGCGGTCACACCGACCGGCACCGTGACTCAGCACAGTAGGAGCAAGATCTCCTGCGCACCAAGTCCGAAGATCGCGAACACGCGGTGCCCTCCGCATCAAATCTTATCGAGACCAATGTCGAAGTCGTCGAAGTCGTCGCGCGGGCGTTTCGCTCCGTCCTTCCCGTTCGCTCCATCTTTCCCCGCTCCGTCCCTCTTGGGCTCTTCGCTCGTTGGCTCCGCGGCTTTCAGTTCTGGGAGTCGCAGCGCAGTCGCGTCGTCCGCGCGTTCGATCTCCGACACGTCGGGCGGCAAGTCCATCGCGCGGACGATCACCTGCCCGCGACGCACGTCCACGCACCGTACCCACACGCCCGCGTCGAGCATCGTGCCCTCCGTCATCGCGTCCACGCGTTTGCCGTCGAACTCGACTGAGCCAGACGGTCGCATGGGGGAGACTGTCTTCCCGGTGCGTCCCTTCAGCGCGTCCGTCTCGGCGGTCGCGGCAACCTGCGCGTCGGTTGGAACGTCATCGAGCGCGGTGTCGAGCGACAGCCGGCGCCACGCCGCGACCGCAACGAACCCGGCCGCAGGCAGCCCAACCGCCAGTCCTCCAACCGCGACAACGGCTTCGATGGTTGTGCCATAGTACATGATGACACCGACCGCGAGCGCAAAGAAAACCAGCGCGAATACCACGAGAATGCCGCCGGTCGGCACCAGAATCTCGGCGACGAGCAGCGCCGCGCCGAGAGCGATCAGGACGAGGGCGATGGTCAGGTAGTCCATTAACGAGTGTGAGTGTGAGTGTGAGTGTGGGTGTGAGTGGCCCCGGTTGCGTCCGCTGTCACAGGCAAAGAGTACGCAAGTTCTCGATCCGAAGCGATGTTTTAGCCCCGGAGGGGCGGCGGATGTTAGCCCAGGGTTTGCGAGTCTTCGAGCAAACCCTGGGCTAACATCCGCCGCCCCTCCGGGGCTAAAACTAAGAGCGCAGCGAGCGATCACACTTCTTTTACCACGATCCGCGTGCCCTCGACGACGATCACCTGAACACGTGTGCCGGCCGGGACGAACCCGCCATCGGACACCACGTCCACGAACTGCTCCCCGAACCGCACCACGCCGGCCGGGCGCAACGGGGTCGTACTCGTGCCAATCGCGCCGAGCAACTCGGCCGCGGCGTTCGCGCCGGGCAACTGCGACTCGGCCACGTTCGGCTGATCGCTGGGCGGGTTCAGCATCATCCGGTTGGCGTACGGCACCTGCGGCAGGAACTTCGCGATCAGGAACGCGATCACCATCGCGCCCATCATCGCGAACAGGTACGTGGACATCCGCACCCCGAACCCGACCCACTCGCTCGTGTTTTGCGGAACACGTTCCAACGTGACCAGCCCCAACCCGGCCAGCATGAAGAGAACGCCGCTGATCCCACACACACCGAACCCCGGCAACACGAATATCTCCAGACCGACCAGCACCAACCCCATGACAAACAACAGCAGTGCGAGGACGAACATCTCGCCGCTGAACCTGGACTGCGACCAGAACACCAGAATGAAACACAGGGCCGCGACGATGCCCGGCACCGTGAGGCCTGGCACCTTGAGTTCGAGGATCAAGCCGATGAACCCGATCATCACGAGGATGATGGTGACGGCCGGAATGCGGAGGAATTCGGCGAACTTATCGAGCCAGCCGGGGTCGGGGCTTTTCGCCTCGCCCAGCCCGTAAACGCTGACCACGTCCTTCACGTCCGTGGTCGGCACCGTCAAGCGGGCCAGCCCCAGTTCCGCCGCGAGCGTCGCGTTCAACCAGCCCGGTTTCGTGTTCGGTGCCTTGACTACCTTGTCCAGTTCCCACGTGCCGGCGTTCGCCTTCCGTTCGGTCTCGAACTCGGCGCGGGTCATCAGTTTCCGCTTGTTCCGGTTGTCGCCTGTACCGCGGGCGCGGATGATCTCGAGTTTGGGGTCGAGCATCCCGTCGATCAGCACGCCGGGGTAACCACGCTGCTCAGCCAGGTCGCGGATACTCTTGCGCTGGGCGTCGATCGTGGCCGCTTTCTTCTCGTACTTGAGATACCGCTCGAAGTTGCCAAACTCGACCTCCTTCGCGTCGGCCTCCTTGGGCCTGGTCATCACGATATCGGAGCAACCCAGCGCGACGACCGCGGCCGCGTCGGGCGCGCCCTCCGGCACGAAGCCGATGATCATCATCGCGTCGTCGCCGATCTGGGCCTTCACGAGGTCTTCGGCCAGCTCTCGCGCCGCGTCGAGGTCCGTCCCGCCGCAGTTCAGCACGAGGATCAGCACGTTCCCTTTCTTCTTGCGCACGTCGCGGACAATCCGGTTGACGGACTCCTTCATCGCGCCGTCGATGTCGCCCTTGAGCGTCCACTGATACACATCGGGCGTGCGCCCGCTGAGCGGGTCGTCACGAAGCGGCGGCAGCCCAAACAGTTCCGCGACCTCACGCCGGTTCTCCGCGGTCCCGTTGGCGAGTTCGACTGCCTTCGCGCGATCGACTGTGTAACTCGCGAGCTGGTTGTCCTGTACGCCGTTCACGGGCGCAGCCCCCGCGACCAGCGCCGCCGATGCCGCGTTGTTCGCGTCCGCGTACCGCGACTTGTTCGCGTCGGCCCGGTCCTTCCCCTTCACGAGCGACACGTTGGGGTCGAACATCTTCTGCACGATCGGCCACCGGTCTTCGCGGGTGAAAATCTCCTTGTATGCCCCCGTGACGGCGCCGGTAATCGGCAGCACTCCCTCGACCATGATGGGGCCAAGCACGCCGGCCTTGCCCATCACCATCTCGTTGCACGCGAGTACCGGTAACACGGTGTGCCCGGTCGCGGACGAGTGAACGTACGCGATGGTATTCACCTTCCCCTTGAGGCTGCTGATGAACTTCGCGAGGTCGTAGCACGAGCCGAAGTTCGCGGTGGACGCGGGCTTGCCATCGGGGCTGAAGTCGAACACGACCGCGCGCACCCGCTCCGCCCGGTTCTGGTCGTTCGTGCGGAAACTGATTTGGTTCTTGATCCGCTCGGCAACGTCACTGGTGATCGGGTTCTGAACGGTCACGAACATCGCGCCGTTCGCCTCTTGCGCGACGACTGGGTCCGCGGACAGCGCTACCCAAACGACGGCAAGGACAGGAAGCCCCGCCCAACAGCGCAGAGAAGAGAGCATCGGTGTGTCATTCCTTGGGAATGCGCTCGGGGGTTCTTCATCCCCGCGCACCTGTTCTGATTATAACGGCGCGGCGTGCATGGGCCAAAGAACGTCCTGGCACCTCGGCACCGATCCCGTCACCCGACACCTGCTTCGCAAGTGAATGCCGGTGTTGGCCAGGTACCCGCATCACCGGGCCGACTGGCGAAACAGAGCTGATTGTGCCGAGTTTAGCGAGTTAAACTACGCAGATTGAGCGAGATAATGGGATTCATCCCCATCGAAGGGATTGAAGGAAGCGAACGGGTATATTAACTTTATTGAAGATGGAGAAGATGGGTTGATCGAGTGACAGGCGGGTTTGGCGGTGTGTGAGGCGAGTTGTCTTACGACAGCGTGACGTGTCGTTCCCCTTCACGGATGGAGACTGGGAGCGACCGATCGGGGTGGCGTCATGCGCAGGGTGGTAATTTCTGGTCTGGGCGTGGTAGCCCCCAACGGCGTGGGCAAAGACGCGTTCTGGCAGGCGTGCGTGGATGGGCACAGCGGTATCGGGCCGATCCGTTCATTTGACGCCTCGAACCACCCAATCCGGGTGGCGGGCGAAGTTCTCGACTTCTCTCCAGAACCGTTCATCCCGGACAAGTTCCGCAAGTCGGTGAAGGTCATGGGCCGGGCCGCGAAGTTCGGCATCGGTGCCGCGGGTCTCGCCGTTGCCGATAGTGGCCTCGACACCGCGAACATGGACCCGGAGCGGTTCGGCGTGGTGATGGGCACCGGTCTTGTGCCGATGGACCTGGGCGAACTTGCACCCTTGCTGGCGCGGGCGTGCCAGGAAGACGGCGCCTTCGACGAAACGAAACTGCTCGATCCCAACCGACCCGATTCGCCGCTGTTCCCGCTGTGGCTGCTCAAGTACCTGCCGAACATGGTGGCGGCGCACATCTCGATGGCGTTCAACTGCCAGGGGCCGAACAACACGGTTGTCACCGCATGCGTGGCCGGCACGCAGGCTGTCGGCGAAGGCTACCGGCTCGTGGCTCGCGGCGACGCGGACGTGATGCTCTGCGGCGGCGCGGACAGCCGCATCGACCCTCTGATGCTTCTCGCGTACACCGCGCTGGGGACGCTCAGCAAATGCACGGGCCGCGCCCCGGAAGAGCGGTCACGGCCGTTCGACCGGCTTCGTGACGGGTTCGTCATCAGCGAGGGGGCCGCGGTTCTGGTGCTCGAAGACTACGAGCGTGCGAAGGCGCGGAACGCCCCGATCTACGCGGAGGTGAAGGGTTGGGGGAGCACGTTCGACGCGTACTCCGTGACGAAACCAGACCCGGAGGGTCGCGGCGGCGCGCGCGCGATCACGGCCGCGCTGACCGAAGCGGAGGTAGACTTCCGCGACGTGGGTTACATCAACGCGCACGGCACAAGTACGAAACTGAACGACGCGATGGAGACAGCCGCGGTGAAGCGTGTGTTCGGCGACCACGCTCGCGGGATGCAACTTTCTTCGATCAAGTCGATGATCGGCCACTCGATCGGCGCAAGCGGCGCGATCGAAGCGGCGGCACTGGCGCTGAGTTTGAAGACGCAGGTGTATCCGCCGACGATCAATCTGACGAACCCGGACCCGGCGTGCGACCTGGACTACATCCCAAACACTGCGCGCGCGGCGAAGGTGCGCTACGGCCTCTCAACGAGCTTCGGCTTCGGCGGCCAGAACGGCGCGCTGGTCATGGCCTCGGTGTGAGGGAAACGCGAGCGGGGCGGAAACGGTTCGCGGCGGCGCGGCTCATGGACGATCTGATGGTGGGGCGAATGTGTAGCCGAGGAGACGGTTGAGGCGGGACCGGGCGCGGCGAAACATGGGCGTCATCCCGAAGTGGGGAGTTGGAGCGTTCAACGCCACACGCACGGTAATCGCGTGCAGCGCTGCGCCAAACAACAAATACCAACGCTCACCCAAGTTCGCGCAAGTGTTGACCGCGACACAGCATTCAATTTCCGTCTTGAACGTGAATGCACAACCGCGACTCTGCTTCGTCGCGCTCACCTTGTCGATGTACACGACGGCCACACACGGCATCTTCAGCGGGGCGCCGAGTTCGATCGTGCGGGTGTAATAGGCCACGCACTCCCACTGCGATTCGACCTGCGCGCCGACAGTCTTCTGCTTGAGCAGGTTCTTGACGATCACCACGTCGTCGCGGAACTCCCCGACCACGAACGGCAGTCCACGGGTCGCTTGCGGGATCGCCCGAAGCACCTCCGCGTCGGCCGGCGGTTCCCGATGCGTCGAACCCGCCAGCGCCACCAGCAACGTAATCGCGGCCAGACTGGCAACCCCTCCCCTTGATATGTGTCGGATCTGCGCGACGCGATACGCGGAGCGACCCGCGGAGTCAATCCGTTCGTTGCCCGGCACCGCCCGCGTTCGCAGAATCACCTCAACCGACGCGATCACCACTCAACCCAAGCGTGCCCCCGATGCCGTTCAACCCGCGTGTGTTCTTCCGCAAGGCGCACCGGTGGGGCGCGATCGTGATCGCGGTCCCGTTCCTGCTCGTGCTGCTCACCGGCGTGCTGCTCCAACTCAAGAAAGAGATCGCGTGGGTTCAGCCGCCCACCAAGAAGGGCGCGGGCAAGGAGCCGAGCGCGAGTTTCGACGCGATCCTCGCCGCCGTGAAGGCCGTACCCGAAGCCGAGGTGAAGGGGTGGGGCGACATCGACCGCATGGACGTGCGCCCCAAGGACGGCGTCGTGAAAGTGCAGTGCAAGAACCGCTACGAAGTGCAGGTCGATTTCCAGACGGGCAAGGTGCTTCAGGTGGAGTACCGGCGGTCGGACCTGATTGAGAGTTTCCACGACGGGAGTTGGTTCCACGACTCGTTCAAGGTGTACGTGTTCCTGCCGGTGGCGGTGGTCGTCATCATGCTGTGGGCAACCGGGATGTATCTGTTCGCACTGCCGCTATGGGTGAAATGGCGCCGCCGCCGCCGCCGCCGCCGCGAAGAGAAGGGGAGAAAGGGAGAAAGGGAGAAAGGGTGACGAAAGCCAATCCGTTGTCTTCATCTCCCTTCACCCCTTCACCCCTTCTCTATCATGTGGCGATTCCTGGTCATTCAACTCCTCCTGCTCTGGCAGGGCGGGTTCTTGTTCTACACCGCGTGCGTGGTGCCGACCGGCACGCGAGTCCTCGGTTCGGCCGCGGCGCAAGGCGCGATCACCGCCCGCGTCACCGACCTGCTGAACGCGATCGGGGTTGTCGCACTCGCGGTGCTGGCGTGCGACCTGATCCTCGCGCGTGACCCGTCCCGCCGCCGGGCGCGGTGCCGGTGGGCCGCGTGGGTGTTCGCGGTCGCGTGTCAGGGGTTGCTGTTCTACCTGCACCTACGACTCGAATCGTACATGGACGACGAACGGCGGTACGTGATGGTTTTGCCGCCGTTTTACCCGACGCATCGTGTCTACTTGTGGACGAGTATTATTCAGTGGGCCGCGTGCCTGTTGCTGACGTGGTGGACGTTGAGAGCGTGGCGAGCGGAGGACAACCGCGGTCCTCAGTGACGAGCCTTCCAAATCCGCACCCAAACGACGTACACCGCGCCTTCGTCCGGGGCGGGTAGGAAGCGGAACGTCCGTTCGCCGCAGATGATGACCCGGTACGGCGGGCCGCGCGACTCGCCCGTCCCCTCCGGGTCGGCGGTCAACGCGGCGCTCAACTCTTGCAGCGCGGCCGGTTCCGCACGGACGGTGATTTTGCCCGTCGCGGTCTCCTTGTGATACACTGCCGCCGTTCTAACCGCCGCCCAAACTCTGTTGAAGAGGCTTCTCGTGCGCGCCCTCCTCTCTCTGCTCGCCGCACTCGGTTTTGCCGCGCCATTGTGCGCGGCCGAGAAGCCGAACATCGTGTTCCTCACGTGCGAGGACATCTCCCCGAACCTCGGGTGCTACGGCGACCCGGACGCGATCACGCCCAACCTCGACAAGTTCGCGAAGGAAGGCGCCCGGTTCACGCGTGCCTTCAGTCACGCCCCGGTGTGCGCGCCGAGCCGCAGCGGGATCATCACCGGGCAGTACCCGACGGCGATGGGCAGCCACCACATGCGGTCGAAGCTCGTAAAGACTCCGCCGCTGTTCACTGACTACCTGCGGAACGCGGGCTACACCGTGTGCTGGCCAACCGCTGGCGGGGGCGGCATCGGCAAGACCGACTTCAACTTCGACGTGCCGAAAGGTTGGGTCGATGTCACCGAAGACTGGACGAAGAAGCCGGAGGTGCTGAAGGCGCCGTTCTTCGCGGTCTACAACATCACGGTGACGCACGAGAGCCAGGCGCGCGCAACGAAAGCGCAGTACGCGAAGAACACCGTACGACTCAAGCCCGCCGAGCGCCGCGACCCCGCGAAGGTGAAGCTCCCGCCATACTACCCGGACACGATGCCCGTCCGCGATTGCGTCGCCACGTACCACGACAACATCACCGCGATGGACTACATCGCCGGCGACGTGCTGAAGTTACTCGACGACCGGAAACTGACCGAGAACACCCTCGTCGTCTTCTACGGCGATCACGGGTGGGGCCTGAGTCGCGGGAAGCGGTGGCCCTACGACAGCGGGCTGCGCGTGCCGTTCATGGTGCGCTGGCCGGGGAAGATCAAGCCCGGCAGCGTGCGCGACGATCTCGTGTGCTTCCTCGATCTCGCGCCGACCGTGCTTTCGCTCGCGGGCGCGGAAGTGCCGGCGCACATGCAAGGACGCGTGATGCTTGGCGAAAAGACGCAGCCGGCGCCGGCGTTCGTGTTCGGCGCACGCGATCGCATGGACGAGACCTACGATCGTATCCGCACCGTGCGCGGCGATCGCTACCGCTACGTCCGCAACTTCGAACCGGACCTGCCGTACTTCCAGTACATCAACTACATGGACGAGATGCCCATCATGCGCGAGTGGCGCCGACTCGCGTTCGAGGGCAAACTCAACGAGACGCAAAAGCTCTTCATGAGCCGCACCAAGCCGAAGGAAGAACTCTACGACCTGGAGACGGACCCGTACGAAATCAACAACATCGCGAACGCGGAGTCGGCGCTGATCCAGAAGACACGCAAGGAAATGTCCAACGCGCTGGACAAGTGGATCAAAGACACGCGCGACCTGGGCGAAGTGCCTGAGAAGGAACTGATCAAGCGCGGCATCGTCAAGGACGTGCTTTCGACCGAGTACGACGCCCGTATCAAACTACACCCAAAGACATCACCGGTGCCGTGAGCAAACGGCGCAGCGGTCAGGTTGCTGTGCGCGTTGTGAAGGCGGGTGAGGGCGCTACGCATCTCACCGCCGCACCTTGAAACGCCTGGCAACCTCGCGGTTCTCTCTCGCCGCTCGTGCGAAAACGTCCTGCTCTAACTCTTCACCGGCGGTAGCCCCAATACTTCCACGGCTTGCTTCCCTGCGGGCGTCTCGGCTTCCATTCGCGTACCCTGCTCCTGGTGTTGCCACTTCAGATACGCGAGCGCGACGGGCACGCCGAGACGCGGCGAGTGACAACTCGAGGTCACGACGCCCACTTCCTGACTGTCACGGAACACCTTCGCTCCGGCCAGGAGCGGCCCGCCTTCCAGCACCTTCAAGCCCAGGAACGCGCGGTTCACGTGCCCGGCGCGATCGCGGGCCATCACGATCGGCTCTTGCCCCAGATAGCAGCCCTTCGAGTAACTGACCGCACGCGGCGCGTAGCCCACCTCCATCACGAACCGGTTGTCGTCAATGTCCTTGCCGAACACCGGCGTGCCGGCTTCGATGCGGAGCGTCTCGAACGTGCCCGCGCCAGACGCCACGCCACCAGCGGCGACGAGAAGTCGGCGCACGCCCTCGGCCACGTCGGTTCGACACACGATGTCGAAGCCGGGCACGCCGAGTTGGTCGCGCCGGCGCAGGCTGCACGTCCCATCGCGCGCAAAGGTGCGTTCCATGTGCGCGAACTCCGGCAACTCCGGGACCGCTTCGCCGAGCGCGGCGCCGAGGACCGTTGCCGCTTTTGGTCCGGCGAGATGGAACTGCGCGAAGTCGCCCGTGCGGTCGGCGATCTCGACCTGCTCCGAGATGAGATAACGGTCGAGGTACTGAACCAACTCCGTGTTGCGGCCGGGCGTCGTTTCGACCCACATCGCGTGGCGGGCATCGCTCAACCGGATGTGATAGATCCACGTCTGGAACTTCACCTTCGCACGCGTGTCGCAGAAGTACGCTTCGCATCCACCGCCAAGCGGGAGAGCCTTGGTATCGTTGGTACCGAGATTGCCGAGGAACATCGGCGCATCCGGGCCGGTCAGCACGAGCTTCGCGGACGCGGACGTGTCGAAGAGTGCCGCACCGGTGAGCGCGGCCTGGTATTCTGGCGAACCGGGAACCGAGGTTGCGAGTGTCATCGAATAATCCGTGAGTTGCGTTGTTGACAATTGTAGCTCTCGGAGTGGGCTACGACTGTCAACTGCGTAACACCTGACCTTCTCCCTTTTCCATCACTCCAACAGAAATGGCGGTTGCCCAGACCGTGCCCGCAGGCGGTTCACGCCGCCGAGTATCATGCGCCGCGTCACGAGCCACCTCTGGAACCAGTGCTTGCCGGGGAAGTCGATCAGCATCACGCCCATCAGAACCGTGAGCAGTCCCTGACCGGGAACGCCCGGCAGCGAGAGCACCGCGCCCAGCGCGATCAGGAAGTACCCGATCGCGTTCCGCGTCAGGACGAACAGCCACTTCAGAACCGGGTGCCGGTCGAGCGGGCGCTGCGCCTCCGGGTTGATGAAGTAGTCGGCTGGCAAGCGATTGAGGACGTAGCCGACGGCGACAAGGCTCACCGCGGCCATGCTCACGCCCAACGCGACGCTCAGCGCGGCGAGGTGCCACGCGGTCCAGCCGTCGGGTAATCGACTCGCCAACCATTCCGGCATGAAAGTGTCTCCGTTCGCCACCGCCCGTATTCTACCCGCGTGCGACCTGAACGCGGGGACTACAGCAATATGACGCCCGAAACGGAAGTAATCGCGTGCCCGGCGTGCAAACACCTGGTGCGTGTTCCGCTGGACTGGCTCGGCACACAGGTGCAGTGCCCGGAATGCCAGGCGATGTTCCGCGCACCGGTGCGCGTGGACGGGAAGCTCACGGAAGCGGAGTTGCTCTCGCGCCCGGCTTCGGCGGACGCGCCGAAGCCGCGCCCGCGAATGGACATCATGCTGTTACTACCCGCGTTCGGACTGCTCCTGTGCGGCGTGCTGGGCGTCGTCGTGAACGGCTGGCTGCTCGTTCTGGTGTCCGACGCGGACGCGGGCAAAGAGTGGGCAGGAAAGCAAGTCGAGGCAATGCGAAAGATGGGCATGGGAGCGGGGGAACCTTCCGAGAAGCAAGCCGAAAAGGACGCGCAAGAAACGGACCAGTTACTCCGCCAGTTCAAGTGGATTCTGCCCGTGTCGCTGGTGGTCAGCGCGGTGGTGTTCGCGGGCGGGCTGTCGATCACCTTCCGGCGGAACTACCGGCTCGCGCAGGTGGCGTGCGTGCTCGCGGCGCTGAACTTCGCGCACCTGTGCTGCATTCCCGGCGCGGTCGCGGGCTTGTGGGGGTTGCTCATGCTCGGTTCCGCCGAGGGCCGCGAACACTTCCAGAGGTAACGCACGGGCGAATCTGCTATCATGTCTGTTTGTCTTTCCGCCCGCGCACGAGTTACCGATGTCCCGCTCCGGACGACCGACTGACGACAAGCCGTTGCCCGCGCTCTACGCCATGACGCACGGCGGGATCGAATCCACCGCGGCCGAAGAGATCACACGCGACATCGGCGGCCAGGTGAAGAAGACCGCGCGCGGACTCGTCGTGTTCCGAATGGACAACCTGAGTGACAAGCTGTTGTCACTGCGGACCACGGAAGACGTGTTCTTGATGGCGTGGGGTTCCGACTCGCTCACGTACAAGTCGGGTGACCTCGAAACGCTCAAGACCTGGACCGCGCGCAAACCGGACTGGGACCACCTCTTCAAGTTGCACCACAAGATTCGGCCGAAGACGAAGGGCCGCCCAACGTACCACATCGTCTGTCAGATGCAGGGCGAACACGGGTTCCGACGCGCGGACGCGCGGGCGGCGTTCATCGAAGGCTTGGCAGGCAAGATTCCGCAAGGGTGGCACTACAGCAACGAGAACGCGTGGCTCGAAATCTGGCTGACGATCTACAGCAAGACCGCGGTGTGCGGGGTGCGTCTCAGCGACCGCTCGATGCGGCACCGCACGTACAAGCTCGACCACATCCAGGCGTCGCTGCGGCCGACCGTTGCCGCGGCGATGGTGCGGCTCGCGGGGATCGGCCCGGAGATGACGGTGCTCGACCCGTTCTGCGGTGCGGGCACGATCATGGCGGAAGTGATTACGGTAGCGGAGCAGCGGAGCAAGGCCGGTGCGGTGCGTGTGATCGGCGGCGACATCGATCCGAACGCGGTGTTCGTCACGTCGCAGAACTTGCAGCACGTCGGCCGCGCCGACCTCGCGCGCTGGGACGCGACCGCGTTGCCGCTCGAAAGCGAATCGGTGGACCGAATCGTGTCGAACCCGCCGTTCGGCAAGCAGCTTTCTTCGATCGAGCAAATCGGGCCGTTGTACGAAGCGGCGGCGGAGGAGTGGAATCGCGTGCTGAAGCCCGGTGGCCGCGCGGTGCTGCTCGCAATGGAAGTGGAAGGGCTGAAACGCGTGTTGCAGAGCCACCGGTGGTCGCAGGTGCGACAGACCCGCGTGCGGTTGCAGGGTTTGCCCGCCGTGCTGACCGTGTGGAACAAGCCGCTGACGTGACGCTCTTCTTCAGCCGCGGAGCGGCGTCGGATGGTAGCCAGGGGTGGAGCGAGGCTTTGCGAGCGCAACCCCTGGAAACGATGCGGAAAACGAATGAAGCCCCGTAGGGGCGACGGAACCTCACCCAAAGGTTTCCGTCGCCCCCTACGGGGCTTCTGGGTTTTCTTCGGACGCCTACCAGGGGTTGCGCTCGCGAAGCGCGAGCTTCACCCCTGGCTACCATCCGACGCCGCGCCGCGGCTGAAGAAGGGCGTTCACTCCTTGCCCAACACCAAATCCAGCGCCCAGCACCCGCGAACGTGCGTGGCGTTCGCATCACGCAGGTGAGCGAGGATGTCGTCGCTATCGCACCCGGCGTCCTGGAGCGCGTCGGCGAGGATCGGCATGCGCTCGAACGCTCGCTCCGCGTAGATGCCGTTCGCGAGCAGCATCACGTCCGACGTGCGCCAAATGGGGTCGAAGGTGACGGGGCGGAAGGGGTTCCCGAAGATTTCGCGAAGCAATGCGGCGTGCGGGAGCGGTTCGGGCGGGTCACACTGCAAAGCGGTGGCGAGAAGGTAAGAGCCGTCGAACAGTCCGAGATTGGGACCATTTATCAGGTCATCGGCCGCGCACGCCGCATGATACGCCTTTGATCCGACCGGGCCTGCGCTATCAATAGTTTTGCTGGCCCCTCTGATCGCGGCTCGCCGTTCGGTGTCGGTCACAGCCCCGTCAGCAAACTGTTCAGCGATCTCAACAGCCGCACGGCTTCCGGGGTGTTCCAGAAGGTGCCATGCCGCGCGACAACACGCGCACACGAACAATCGCAATTTTCGCTGCGTGAATTGCGCACCCCGGCCATCGACCAATGCTTCCCAGTTGTCAGACGCGAGCCATTCCGCTTCCGTCTGCACTCCCCGTCGCGCCATCAGAACACGCCGGGGATCGGCTCGCTGCCGGCAACGAGGTTCGCGAGCGTCGCGGGCAGGTCGCGCGTGATGCGGATCGCGCCCACGTCGAACAGGTGGTGCATCACCGTCGCCGTCAGGTGCGCGGTTGTAATCGGGTCGCTCGCGGGCACGTCGTTGGTCCGCGCCGACTTGCCCACCACTTGACCCGTCTTCAGGCTGCCGCCGAACAGCGCCAGCGTGCAGAGGTTCGGCCAGTGGTCGCGACCGCCGTTCTTGTTGATCTTCGGCGTGCGACCGAAGTCGCCCGTTACCACCACGAGGGTTTTCTCCAACAAGCCGCGTTCGCTCAGGTCGGTGAGGAACGCCCCGAGCGCCTTGTCCAGCGGCGTGCCGAGCATCTCCATGCCTTCCTTCACGGCGGGGTTGTTGCCGTCCGCGTGCATGTCCCACCCGGCGCTCTGCACCGTCACGAACCCGACGCCCGACTCGATCAACCGCCGCGCCATCAGGAACTGCTTCCCGAGGATGCACGGCTCGAACGTCTTCTTCCCGGTCTTGAACGACGACGTGTCGTACTTGTCGCGAACCGCTTTCGACTCCTTCGAGATGTCGAACGCCTGGCCCGCGCCGCGCGTGAGTACATCAGCCGCTTGCCGCTCGAAGTCGCCCATCCCGCCCTTCGCGTCGGTTTCGTCGATGTGCTTCTTCGCGTCGTCGAGTCCGCGAAGCAACTCCATGCGCTCCGCGAACCGCTCGGTCGTGACGCGAAGCTGCATGTTCTGGATCGCCGGTCCCTTGCCGGTCGGCACGAACGGCTCGAACGTGCTACCGAGCGGACCCGACCGCGACCCGACCGTGACGCGGTTCATCTCGCGGTTGTACTGCGGGTCTTTGTGCGGGTCGGGGAGCAGCGTATACGTCGGAAGCCCGGTCTTTGGGTGGTTCGCCCCGCGAACGCGTGCGAACAAGGACCCGATGCTGTGGCCCTCTTTCGCCGCGCCGCTCACGTCGCTGCCGCCGGTGAGGACGTGGCTGATGGCCTGTTCGTGCCCGCCGATGGGGTGCTTGAACGAGCGGACGATGACGGCGTCTTTGGCGTGCTTCGCGAGTTCGGGGAACGTGCCGCCGAACGTGACGCCGGGTAGCGTGGTCTTCACTTCGCCCGTAACCGAGCGCGACTGTTCCGGGCCGTCCATGTTCGGGTTGAACGTCTCGATGTGGCTCGCGCCACCGCCGAGGAATACCATCACGACGGCGCGGTCCTTCACCCACGTTGGTTCGATCGCAGCGGCTTGTGCGCGCGTTTCGAGTAACCAGGGAAGCGACAGCCCGCCGAGCGCGAGCGAGCCGGCGCGGAGGAAGTTGCGGCGCGACAGACCCGAGCAGTCGTGGGAGCCGGAACCGGTGTGAAGTGTAAGCATGGCAGGTGGTAGTGTTGAAGGCGTGAGTTCGGCAGTCGAGGGCCAGTATACTCAATCCCGCGGCGGGACGCGACAGACAACCTGCCACGTGGAGGTTCTTGCGCGTTCGGCGTGCGCCAGGATTTTCAGGCGTCGGTGGCGGTGGTCAAATCGCGTTACCCCAGTCCTCATTGGTGTTCAAGCGGTTTATCTTGTCTGGTCGATGACATTTCGTGATTTTTACCCCAGT
>SXGS01687261.1_pt1 | contig 25886 bp, 17 predicted proteins | sample 3174681 | NCBI WGS metagenome assembly SXGS01 (sample SAMN11356861, study PRJNA531348) | freshwater metagenome | isolation source: freshwater sample F1-80 | place: China: Fuxian Lake, Yuxi | collected 2017-12-25 | reverse complement strand
GGGGCCACGACTTCCGGCCGGAGTACCGCCGCATCGGCGAGCTGCGCACGCTCCTGCCCAACGTACCCATCCAGACCTTCACGGCCACCGCGACGCCGCAGGTGCGCGCCGACATCGTGCGCCAGCTCGGGCTGCGCGAGCCAGAGGTACTCGTCGGCAACTTCGACCGCGCGAACCTGACCTATCGCTTCCTGCCGCGCGCCGAGGAGGTCGAGCAGGTGCTGTCCGTGATCCGCCGCCACCCGGGCGAGGCCGGCATCGTGTACTGCCTGCGCCGCACGGACGTCGACGAGCTCGCGCCGGAGCTCGCACGCGCCGGAATTCGCTGCCTCCCCTACCACGCGGGCCTCGGGGCCGCGACGCGCGAGGAGAACCAGGCGCGCTTCCTCGCCGAGGAGATCGAGGTGATCGTCGCCACGGTGGCCTTCGGCATGGGCATCGACCGCCCCGACGTGCGCTTCGTGGTGCACGCCGCGCTGCCGAAGGGCGTCGAGCAGTTCGCACAGGAGACCGGACGTGCGGGCCGCGACGGCCTTCCGAGCGAGTGCGTGATGCTGTACAGCGGCGCCGACTACCACGGCTGGCGCAATCTCCAGGAGCGCAGTCACTCCGAGGCGCGCGCCTCCGGTGTCGAGATCGACCCGCAGGAGGCCGAGCGCTCGCTCGAGCGCCTGTCGGAAATGTACAGCCTCGCGACCAGCGCGACCTGCCGTCATCGCTTCCTCGTGCAGCACTTCGGGCAAGAGTGGACCGGCGGAGAGACCTGCGGAGCCTGCGACGTGTGCCTCGGCGAGCTGCGCGCGGCCGCCGATGCCCCGCGCGTCGCGCAGATGATCCTCTCGTGCGTGGTGCGCTGCGAGCAGCGCTACGGCGCGGGTCACGTCGCGGACGTGCTGCGCGGCGCCTCCACCGAGCGCATCCGCGCCGCGGGCCACGACCGGCTCAGCACCTTTGGCCTGCTCCACGAGCGCCATCCGCGCGAGATCCGCCACTGGATCGAGCAGCTCGTCGGCCTCGACCATCTGCGCGTCGCGCCTGGCCAGTACCCCACGCTGTCGCTGACGCGCACGGGCGTCGAGGTCATGAAGGCACAGCGCGACGTGCAGCTCTACGACCTGCCGGTCCCGCCGCGCTCGCGCCGCGCAGCCCCGGCGCGCGTCGTGACCACGCGCCGTGGCAAGCTCTCGCTCGAGCCCGACGGCGCGGGGGGCGGCCGCACGGCGGTCACGAGCGACGGCGCGGAGATCGAGCTCACGGTCGATGCCACGCTGTTCGAGCGCCTGCGCAACCTGCGCCGCCGCCTCGCGCGCGAGCGCGGCGTCCCGCCCTACCTGATCTTCGGCGACCGCACGCTGCAGGAGCTCGCGGCACTGCGCCCCACGACCCTCGACGAGCTGCGCGGCATCCGCGGCATCGGCCAAGCCAAGCTCGCCGACCTCGGGCCGTTGTTCGTAGCCGAGATCGCCAGCTTCCGCGGCTGACGGTTCCGGGCGTCCAGCGTTCGACACGCGCGCCTCGCCCATGTCGACACAAGTGACGCTCCAGCGGCGCGGCGGCCAGCTCTCGCTCCAGCCCCGCGCGCCATGCGACCTAGTGCCGCCCGCGGGCCGCGTCTCGGATTGCGCTGCGCGCGCTCGTCAGCAGTGAACCGCGCCCGCGTCGAGTCGCGTTCCCGCAGGGTCGCGGCCCACGCTCCGCCCCCGGCGCCTCGCTTGTCCCGTCCCCGCGCACGTATCCATGCCGGCAGCGCTCGCCGCGCCGCTCGCGCCCGCGTGCTCGCGATCGACTCCCGGGATCTCGATCGCTGTGCGGGTCAGCATCGACACGCTGCGTGCCGAGCGCCTCGGGATCTACGGCAACGCTGCCGACGTCTCCCACGTCATCGACGCTCGCGCGCGCGACGCCGTGCTCGTCCCGCGGGCGCTTCGCCGCTCGATCACGCGTTCCTTCGCTCCACCTACACCCGCGATGCGCGCAGCATGGCTTCGACCGCTGCCAGCAACTCGGTTGCGCGCTCGATGACTACGACAGCGGCTTGACGGAAGCCGATCAAGCCGTGGGCGCGATCGTGGCGAAGCTGCGCCATTCGGGCCGCCATGACGAGGCCCTGATCATCGTGCTCTCGGACCACGGCGAGGTTCTCTACGAATGCGGGCTGCGCCTCGGGCATGGCATGCAACTCTGCGCGTGCCGCTGATCGTGAAGCTGCCGCGCTCCGCGCAGGCGGGAACGCGCGTGAGCATGCTCGTCGATCTCGTCGACGTTGCTCTGACGCTGCTCGAAGTCGCGGAGCTGCCTCGCGATTCGCGCCTGCAGGGCTCGAGCCTCGCGTCTCGCGCGCGCAGAGAACGCCGCTCGCGCAGCGACTCGCTCTCGAGCACCCACTCCACCGCCGCTCACGCGCTGCTGGACGACGGCTACAAGCACATCGGAGACAGCGCGATCCCGCTGCAGCACTCTGTACGCATCCACATCCAGCCCGAGCCACCGTCGCTGCTGCAGAAGCACGACCAAGGTGACGAACTCCAGACGCTCGACGATCACGGCGTCGAGATCGTGACGCGCGACCCGAAAGCGGGCGACCCGCTGGGCTATTTCGAGGACCTGACCTTCCGTGAGTGCATGTTCGATCGCGGGCGCGATCCGCAGGAGCGCACGAATCTAGCGGCTAGCGAGCTGCAGGTCCTCGAACGAACGCGCGGCGCCATGGCCTCGATCTAACCCGGCTCGCGCGCACTCCACGAGCAGCTCGAGTCCGGCGTCACCCGCCCGGAGCTCAACCACAGCGAGCTGCGGCAGTTGCGCGAGCTGGGCCAAGCGGTGGGCAACGAGCCGGACGAGGCGCAGCGCTCCGAGCTCGACAGCCAACTCGCGGAAGCGCACGCCAACCCGCCGCGCCCACCACCGGGACAGGACGCACTCGTGGCACTCGATCGACGCGTGCACCGCGAGCGCCTCGCGCAGCGAGCCGAAGGCACGCCCGCCGCGACCGAACTGGGCGAGCTCGAGCTGTGCGCCGCGGGCGCGCTCGACTGGCTGGAGTCCACCCGAGACGGGCACTGGGCCCCGCAAGCCCTCTGGCTGCTGGCGATCGAGTCCCTCGCCTGCGCGGCCGGCCATGAGCTCGACACGGCCGACCTGCAGCGCCGGTTGCGCCGCTTCGTGGCCCCGTTCCTGCGCAGGACCACGCCGCAGGAGACCCCCACGCAAGCCGAAGAGCAGCGCTGAGCCCCGCCTCCGGGCTTTCCTCCCGCCCCTCGCGCGGCGACAATGCGCGACATGGGGGAGTACCAACTTGAAATCAACGGAGACGCGCAGCCGGTCTCCGCGCCGGACCACTGGACGTTGCTCGAGGTGCTGCGCTACCGCCTCGGGCTCACGGGTTCAAAGCAGGGTTGCGACAAGGGCGATTGCGGCGCATGCACCGTGCTCGTCGACCGGCAGCCGGTGCTCGCCTGCCTGACGCTCGCGCGCGCCAGCGAGGGCCGCGCGATCACGACCATCGAGGGCCTGATGCCCGCGCACCTGCGCGCCGGCGGCACGGGCGCCGATCCGTTGCAGCAGGCCTTCGATCGCTGCGGAGCGCTGCAGTGCGGCTTCTGCCAGCCGGGGATGATCCTCTCGGCGCGCGCACTGCTCGACCGCTGCCCGCAGCCCTCGCGCGAGGACATGCGCGACGCGCTCTCCGGCAACCTGTGCCGCTGCACGGGCTACACGCAGATCTTCGAGGCCATCGAGTCCGCCGTGGCCGAGAGACTTCAGCTCCAGCCCAAGCTGCGCTCGTGGGAGGCCCAGCGCTCGGCCAAGGAGTCCACGCGATGAGCGCACGTGATCTCCACGGCCCGGGCGCACCTTGGGGTCCGCATGAGCCCGGCTCGAAGGCCAACGTCGACTTCAAGGTCGTCGGCCGCGCGCACGCCAAGGTCGACGGTCTCGCCAAGGCCACCGGCTCCGCGGTCTATGCCGACGACATCGTGCTGCCCGGGATGCTGCACGCGAAGACGCTGCGCAGTCCGCACGCCCACGCGAAGATCCGGCGCATCGACGTCTCGAAGGCGCGCGCGCTCAAGGGCGTGCACGCGGTGATCACGGGCGATGCGATGCCGATCAAGTACGGCGTCATTCCGTGGACGCCCGACGAGAACGCGCTCGCGGTCGACAAGGTGCGCTTCATCGGCGACCCCGTCGCAGCCGTGGCCGCGATCGACGAGGACACGGCCAACGCCGCGCTCAAGCTGATCGAGGTCGAGTACGAGCTGCTGCACGCCTTCTTCGATCCGCACGAGTCGCTCGTGCGCGCGGAGCCCGCGATCCACGAGGGCCGCAAGGAAGGCAACATCTCGAAGAACGTGCAGCTCGAGTTCGGATCGGTCGAGACCGCGCTCTCGGGCGCGGACGTGGTGGTCGAGGACGATTACTTCTTCCACGGCTCGACGCACGCGCCGATCGAGCCCCACTGCGCGGTCGCCACCTACTCGCCCGAAGGCGTGCTCACGCTCTGGTCGGCGACGCAGATCACGCACTACGTTCACCGCGCGCTCGCGCGCGTGCTCGAGCTGCCCGCACACCGGATCCGCGTGATCCAGCCCTGCCTCGGCGGCGCCTTCGGCGGCAAGTCGGACCCGTTCAGCCTCGAATTTTGCGTCGCCAAGCTCGCCATGCTCACCGGCCGCGCGGTGAAGATGCTGTGGACGCGCGAGGAGGTCTTCTACGCGCACCGCGGCCGTCACCCGATGTACCTGCACTACAAGAGCGGGGCCACGAAGGACGGCAAGCTCACGGGCGTCGACGCGAAGATCCTGATCGACGGCGGCTCCTACAGCTCCTTCGGTCTCGTCACGACCTACTACTCGGGCCAGCTGCTCACCGGGCCCTATCACTTCCCCACCTACCGCTTCGACTCGACGCGCGTCTTCACCAACAAGCCGCCCTGCGGTCCCAAGCGCGGCCACGGCTCGGTGCAGCCGCGCTTCGCCTTCGAGGTGCAGCTCGACCAGCTCGCGGAGAAGCTCGCGCTCGATCCGATCGAGATCCGCCGCCGTAACTTTCAGGGCGACTTCACGCGCACGGTGAACGGCCAGCGTGTGACTTCCAACGGCTTCCTGCAGTGCCTCGAAGAGGTCGAGCGCTCGAGCAGCTGGAAGGAGCGGCGCGGCAAGCTCGGCTTCGGCCGCGGGCTCGGCGTCGCGGGCTCGATGTACATCTCGGGCACGAACTACCCCGTCTACCCCAACGACATGCCGCAGGCCGGCGTGCAGCTCAAGGTCGACCGCTCGGGGCTCGTCACGGTCTTCACCGGCGGCAACGACATCGGTCAGGGCTCGAACTCCATGTGCGCGTACATCGTCGCGGAGGAGCTCGGCATCCCGATCGAGCGCATCCGCGTGGTCGCCGCCGACACCGACCTGTGCCCTGTCGACCTTGGCGCCTATTCGAGTCGCGTGACCTTCATGGTCGGCAACGCGACCATCGACGCCTGCCGCAAGCTGCGCGAGAAGCTCGTCGCCGCCGTCGCCGAGAAGTGGCAATGCGAGCCGTCGCGGGTGCGCCTGATCGAGGGGCTCGTCATCGATCTCGACGACACCTCGCGCTCGCTCACGTCGGTCGAGGCCTTCCACCTCGCGGAGACCAAGTTCGACACGCTCGGTTCCACCGGCTCCTACAACACGCCCAAGCTCGGCGGTGACTACCGCGGTGGCACGATCGGCGCCTCGCCCGCCTACTCGTTCACCGCGCACGTGGTCGACGCCTCGGTCGACACCGAGACAGGCCGCATCACTGTGCACGACGTGTGGATCGCCCACGACTGCGGCCGCGCCCTGAACCCGATGATCGTCGCGGGCCAAATGGAAGGCTCCGCGTACATGGGCCTCGCCGAGGCCCTGTACGAGGAGCACGACGTCAACCGCTTCGGCCTGCACCGCGGGCCGTCGCTGCTCGACTATCGCCTGCCGACCAGCGTCGACACGCCGGAGTTCCGCGCGCTGATCGTCGAGTCCATCGACCCCGAGGGCCCCTACGGCGCCAAGGAAGCGGGCGAAGGCCCGCTGCACCCGTGCCTGCCGGCCCTCTCCAACGCCATCTACGACGCCGTGGGCATTCGCTTGAAGCACTTGCCGTTCACGCCCGCCAAGGTCCTCGCCGCACTGCGCGCGAAGCAGGAGAGCGCCCCGCTGGCGGCGCAGGGAGGGAAGCGCTGATGCTGCGGCTCCCGAAGTTCGAGTTGTGCACGCCGTCCACGGTCGCCGAGGCCGTCGCGCTGCTCGCGCAATCCCCGGACGCGATGATCGTCGCGGGCGGCACCGACCTCGTGCCCAACATGAAGCACGAGCTGTTCACGCCCTCGCGCGTGGTCTCGCTGGCACAGGTGCGCGAGCTGCGCGGCATCTGCCGCAACGCCGATGGCTCACTCGCAATCGGCGCGATGACGTCACTCGCCGAGGTCGCCGCGAGCGAGCTCGTGCGCGCGCAGGCTCCCGCACTCGCCCAAGCCTGCTCGCTCGTCGCAGGCCCGCAGCTGCGCACCATGGGCACGCTCGGCGGCAACGTGCTGCTCGACACGCGCTGCCAGTGGTACAACCAGACCCACTTCTGGCGCGAGGCCCTCGGCTTCTGCATGAAGAAGGACGGCGAGGTCTGCCACGTCGTCAAGGGCGGCAAGAACTGCGTCGCCGCCGCCTCGAACGACAGCGCGCCGCCGCTGATGACGCTCGGCGCCACGCTCGAGTTCGCCAGCCCGCGCGGCCGTCGCGCGATCGCGATCGACGACTTCTGGGTCGCGGACGGCATCTTCAACAAGAAGGTCGAGCGCGACGAGGTGCTCGTCTCGGTCCAAGTGCCCAAGGCCCCCGCCGGTCACCGTGGCGCCTACGGCAAGCTGCGCGACCGCGGCAGCATCGACTTCCCGCTGCTCGGCGTCGCGGTGCGTCTCGATCTCGACGCGCAGGGCGCGGTCGAGCACGTTGACATCGTCGTGACGGCCCTCGCGGCCCAGCCCAAGCGCATCACGAAGCTCGGGGAGCTCCTGCGCGGCCAGCGTCCGGGCAACCCCGCGTTCGAGGCTGCGGTCGCGGAAGCGGCGGCCCTCGCCCACAAGCAGTGCAAGCCGCTGCCCAACATCCCCGGCGACGCCGACTACCGCCGGGACATGGTCCCCGTGTACGTGAAGCGCACGCTGCTCGCCGCCTCGCGCGGCGAGGGCCCCGTGCACCACGTGTAAGGCGCGCCGCTCGTTCCGACGTGTGAGCTCGCGCTCCGCGGGGATTGGAGGTAAACCGGGCCGACCGGAAGGAGCTCGTCCCATGCACGTCATGCGTTCTCTCGCTGCGCTCGTCCTGCTCGCCGCCCCCGCGCTCGCGCAGGGCTTCAGCTATCCGAACTTCGCCTCCACAGCGGGCCTCGTGCTCAACGGCAACGCGCTCGCCACGGGCGGCGTCCTGCGCGTGACGCCCGCGGCCGCGAGCCAACGCGGCTCGGCCTGGTACTCGCAACCGCTGCCCGTCGCTGGCGGCTTCACGCTGGACATGAGCTTCCAGTTCACGAGCCAGGCGTCGAGCGGCGCCGACGGGCTCGCGATCGTCTTCCAGAACGACCCGCGCGCCACCGCGGCGCTCGGCAGCGCGACCGCCGGAAGCTGCCTCGGCTACGCCGACAATCCTGCGCAGCCCGCCGGTGTGGGCATCGTCAACTCCCTCGCGCTCGAGATCGACACCTACGACGCCGGTTCGCCCTTCTTCGACGGCACGGGTGCCGATTTCAGCTGGCACACGAACGCCACGGGCCAGAACGACGCGCGCGAGAGCTACTCGATCGGCTGGGCCACGCCGGCGGTCGACTTCACCAATGGCGCCGTGCACTCGGTGCGCATCGTGTACGTGCCCGGGAGCTTGAGCGTCTCCTACGACGGCGCGCTGCTCTTCACGACCCCCTACAGCTTCACCAGCGGAGGCACGTGGATCGGCGGCGCCGCGGTCGGCGGACTCAACCTGATCGGCGGCAGCTCGCTCTACGTTGGCGTCACCGCGGCGACCGGAGGAGCGTGGGAGCACAACGACGTGCTGTCGTGGAGCTTCACCGCGCCCCCCACGGCGCCGACCACCTACTGCACGCCCGGCACCTCGACCAACGGCTGTCTGGCGACCATCAGCGCCAACGCGAACCCCAACCTCGCACTCTCGACTCCCTGCACGATCGGCGTCACCAACGTCGAGGGCCAGAAGTCCGGCGTGCTGTTCTACGGTCTCGAGCAGCTGATCCAACCGTGGTCGACCACGAGCTCGAGCTTCCTGTGCGTGAAGCTTCCGACCCAGCGCTCCCTGAGCCAGTTCTCCGGCGGCACCATCGGCGCCTGCAACGGCACCTTCACGCTCGACTGGAACGCCTTGCAGTCCTCCACGCCCGGCGCCCTCGGCCAGCCCTGGCTCGCGGGACGACGGGCGCAGGTGCAAGCGTGGTATCGCGACCCGCCGGCCTCGAAGTCGACGAACCTCTCGAACGCGCTCACGCTCACCTACGTCCCGTAGCGCAACGGCCGCGATCGTGCGCGCTCGAGCCAGCGGGCTCGCTGCGCTCCCACTCGGGGAATCACGCGCGAAAGACGCCAAGGCGTCTTCCGTGCCGCCGCGCGTGATCAGCGCGGCGTGAGGTGCAGGTTGCGGCTTTGGGCGGTGACGTCCCACGGGGCGGGCTCGCCGCCCAAGTACTCGTGGAAGAAGTCGAGGTGCACGTTGTAGTAGAACGCCATTTCGTGCCACGCGGGCCAGTGGCCGGCATTGGGAAGCACGACGAGACGCGCGGGAACTCCGCGCTTTCGGAGCGCGGTGTAGTACTGCAGGCTCTGCGTGTAGGGCACGCGATAGTCGAGCTCGCCGGTGATCACGAGTGACGGCGTCGAAAAGTTTCGCACGAAGTTCGATGGCGACCAGCGTTCGTAGAGCTCGCTCGTCCACGGCGTGCCTTCGAGGTCGTGCTCGGGGAACCACAGCTCCTCCGTGGCGCCGTAGAAGGAGCGCAGGTCGTAGAGCCCCATCATCGCGGCGTTGCAGCGGAAGCGGTTCGTGTGGCCCTGCATCCACATCGCCATGTAGCCGCCGTAGCTCCAGCCCATCACTCCCATGCGCGTGCGATCGACGAACGGCAGTTGCTCGAGCTGGTCGCACACGGCCAACAAGTCATCGAAGGGGCGGCCACCCCACTCGCCCGTGATCGCGTCGGTGAAGTCCTGACCGTAGCCGGTCGAGCCCGCGGGGTTGCAGAACGCGACCACGTAGCCCTTGCCGGGGTAGACCTGCCAGTCGCCGCGGAAGGCGTCGGTCCACTGCGACTGCGGGCCGCCGTGCACGTTGAGCACCAGCGGATAGCGCTTCGACGGGTCGAAGCCGTGCGGTGTGACCACGAAGGTGTGCACCTTGCGGCCGTCGGCGCCCTCGAGCCACAGCTCCCGCGCCGGCCGGATGTCGACCTCGGACGCGACCGCGTCGTTGAAGTCCGTCAGGGAGCGGCGCGTCTCGCCGCTCGCCACGTGGAGCTCCGAGGGCTCGCCGACGCTGCGGTGCGCGTACACGACCTCGCCACGGGCGCCGAGCTCCCACCCCGCGATGAAACCGTGGCGCAGCACGAGCGCGGGCTCGCCGCCGCCGATACCGATGCGATAGAGCGGGTTGCGCCCGTGATTCTCGGCTTGGAACACGAGTTCCTCGCTGTCGGGCGTCCAGCGCATATCCTCGACCATGTCATCGAAGCCGCCGCGCTCCGTGAGGTAGCGCACCGAGCAGCTCGCGCGCTCGTACAGCGCGAGGCGCTTCAGGTCGCTCTCGTAGCCCGGCGTCGCCTGGCTCTGAAACGCGATCCACTTGCCGTCGGGCGAGTACAGCGGCCCGCCGTCCCAGCCGTCGTTCGCTTCCGTTAGGTTGCGCGCGCTCGCGCTGCCGTCGATCGGAACGACCCACAGGTCCGAGTTCGTCGAGCTCGCCTGCTCGGCGTCGTGGTTGGAGACGAAGCACAGCTCCTTGCCATCGGGCGACCACGCGAAGCCGCGACCGCCGAGCGAGAAGGCCGGGGCGTCGAACTCGCCCGGCGTCAGGTCGCGCACGAGCGCGCCACTCGTCGCATCGACCAGCACGATGTGCGTGCGCTTGCCCTGGTGCCAGCTCGTCCAGTGGCGGTAGAGCAGCTCGTCAGCGACGCGCACCTGCAGCTTGCCCTCGAGCCCCTTGGCGATGCGACCGTTGCAGGCCTCTTCGAGCCCGCACTCCGGCCACAGCTCCACGGTGGCGGCCATGTGCTTGCCATCCGGCGACCACGCGAAGCTGCCGATGCCGAGCGCGCTCGACGTGAGCTGCCGCGGCTCTCCGCCGTCGAGCGGCATGGTCCACACCTGCATCGAGCCGCCGCGCGCGGAGAGGAACGCCACCGAGCGCCCGTCCGGCGCCACCTGCGGGTCCGTGTCGCTGTTGCGGCCCGATGTGAGCTGGCGCAACCCGCTGCCATCCGTGCGCACGGCCCACAGCTCCGACCAGCTCTTTCCCGCCGCGAGCTCGTAGCGCCGCACGCCGAACACGGCGAGCGAGCTGTCCGGCGTGAGGCTTGGCGCCCCCACCGTGGCACAGCGATAGAAGTCCGCTATCTCGAAGGCACGCTTCGAGCCAGCACCGGGCACCTCGGCCCACTGGGCGCCGCCGGGCGCCCCCGCGCCGCGCCCCGTGCTCACACAACCCGCCAGCGTTGCTGCGCCCACCAGCAGCGAACTGTGCCACGCCCACGACACCGCCGCGCTCATCCAACCCGTCATGTTGGTGCGGAGCCTACGCGGCTCGGTCGAACCCTGCCACCCGGCGCCCAACCGAGAGGGACCGACGCCCGGCCCGCCCAAAGCGGCGCTGTCGATGTGCACGCGTGGAGAGTGCCCGTTGGAACGGGAGAAATTGGCTTTTCCGCCCTCGCAGAAAAAAGCCCTTATCCCGTCTTTGTACCACACGGAATGTCAAATTTGAATTGCAATCTCCTAAGACTTCTCATCGCGCTGTCTCTCTGCAGCGCTCCGTAGAAAAAAGATCGGCACCACGCCGGACCCGCTTCCCTGCACCTGAGGACATACGACTCGTGAAAATCAACTTGCCTGCTGCCTTCCTCGCCTCCGCGTTCCTCCTCGGCGGCCTCGCCGCACCCGGCCTCGCCCAGACTGCGACCCTCGCCGACGGCCGGGTCCTGACCCTCAAGACCCCGCTCGAGTTCTTCACCACCGAAGGCCCGGTCTGGGACATCAACACCGCCGCGCGCTCCGTCACGGTAACCGGGAAGACCGTTACGATCCCGGCGACGTTGAACCTCACGCCCTACCTCATCAGTGGCACGGCCGTCACCAACGCCGCCGGCGAGATCGTCGACGGCATCGGTGCGCACAACTTCGACCGACTGCTCGACGAGAACGCCGTCGGCCGCGACGCCACGGCCCTGCAGGCAGGTGCGGTGCGCTCGCTGTTCTCGACGAGCGAGAACCTTCGGCAGGACGCGTTGCGTCCGACCAGTCGCAGCTCGAGCGTGCAGCAGCAGCTGCAGGCCAACTACTTCGCGACGACCCGCGACCTCATCCCGCTGCACCCCACCGTGCTGGCGCTCGACTTCGGGTCTCTCACCGGCCTCCTGCAGGAAGAGAACACCGGCTGGGTGTACCCGTACTCGAGCGGCGGCACGTTCAAGTCCGCCGGCCACGTCTACCTCGATGCGAGCGGCAACCGCTTCCTCATCCCGGACGACGAGGCCGTGCTCGAGCTCGCCGAGAACGTCGCCGGCGGCGTGGTCACCTCCGTGCACCCCGGCGGTAACGGGCTCCCGCCGTCCTTCACCATGGGCAACCTGCTCGTGATCTTCAACCAGGACCCGCGCTTCGCCGCGAGCACACTCGGGCTCGTCGGAACCGAGATTCCGCGCAGCATCTTCCTGCAGCAGGCCGTCGGCCAGGAGATCACGGTCGTCGGCTACATGGTCAGCGAGCACGTGCTCTTCGCCATCGACATCGAGACCTCGCTGGTCGACCCGTCGGCGCCGATCGCGGTGGTGCCCCAGCAGTGGCTGTTCAAGAACGCGGGCAACGAGATCCGCATCCGCGGCATCGTCGACCGTCCGCAGGGCATCGCGCTCACGGCGCGGATCCTGAACCAGACCTTCCCCATCACGCTGGTGGTCGACCCGGTGACGGGCGGTGCGACCTTCGACTTCCGCACCAAGGGCCAGCTCAACGTGTCGCAAGTGACGCAAGTGACTCTCGAGGCTCGCTACGTCGGAGCGCCCGCCGGTACGCCGCTCGCGTTCCAGCAGACGTACCTGCGCTCGGTCGTCGCCCCGTGAGCGAACCTCGCGACTGATTCTCTCGTCGGAGGGCGGTACCCGCGCGCAGCGGGGCCGCCCTCCGGTCTTTTCCCACCGCAGTGCGTACACTCGGTGCAGAATGCGGTCCCTGCTGATCCTCGCGGCGCTGCTGGCGCCCATCTCCGCCGATGCTCGCCCGCAGGAGCGAGCGAACGGTATCGCTGCGCTGATCGCTGCGAGCTGCGTCGAGTGCCACTCCGGCGAGGAGGCCGAGAGCGAGGTGCGCCTCGATCGCACGCTGAGCGCGAAGTCAGGCGAGCTCGACCTCGCGCTCCTGCGCTCGATCTCAGCGGAGCTGCGTTCGGGCCGCATGCCGCCGCGCAAGGCGGGCAAGCCGAAGTCGGAGCATGTGGCGAGCGCGCTCGCGTGGATCGACGCCGAGCTCGCGCGCGCCAGCGATCCCGGCCGTCCGACGCTGCGCCGGCTCAACCGGCGCGAGTACGAGAACAGCGTCGCCGACGTGTGCGGCGTGCGCTTCGACACGCAGGGCTGGTTTCCGCCCGACGAGGTGGGCTACGGGTTCGACTCGATCGGCGACGTGCTGTCGATGCCCGACGTGCTGCTCGAGAAATACGTCGTCGCGGCCGAGCGCATCGCGGCACAGGCGATTCTCGTCGCCGACGACGACAACCCCTGGGCCGTGCGCGTCCCCGACGGCGCCATCGTCCACACGGAGAAATTCACGACGCGCGACGGGGCGTGGGCGCTCTACAGCTACGGCTTCGTCGGTGTGGACCACGAGTTCGAGCGCGGGGGCGAGTACGTGCTGCGCGTGCGCGCGTGGGCCAACCAGGCCGGGCCGGAGCCGGCGCGCATGGAGCTCAAGCTCGCGGGCACGGCCCTCGGATGCATCGACGTGACCGCCGAGCGCGGGGCACCGCAGGTGCACGAGTTCCGCACGCGCATCGAGCAGGGCAAGCAGCGCTTCTCGGTCTGGTTCCTCAACGACTTCCACAACCCCGATGACCCGGACAAGAAGCGGCGCGATCGCAACCTGTACGTGGAGTGGCTCGAGATCGCGGGTCCGCTGGGGTGGATGCCGGAAACCGACTTCCAGAAGCAACTTTTCTCCGGCGCGACGCAGCGCAACGCGCGGGAAGCCGTCGAGCACCTCGCCGAGCGCGCCTGGCGCCGTCCCGTCACGGCGAGCGAGGTCGATCGCCTGATGCAGGTCGCTCCGCGCGGCGCCCGGCACGATCGCATCGTGCGCGACGCGCTCGTGGCGATCCTCGCCTCGCCGCACTTTCTGTTCCGCATCGAGCGCGATCCGAGCGGTGCCAGGCCCGGAACGCCGCGCGCGCTCTCCGGCCATGAGCTCGCGACGCGCCTCTCCTACGTCCTCTGGAGCACGCTGCCGGACGAAACGCTGCAGGATCTGGCCAAGAAGGACCGGCTGCTCGACGAGCAGGTGCTCGAGGCACAGGTGCGCCGCATGCTGCGCGACGCGCGCTCGGGCGAGCTCGTGCGCAACTTCGCGGGGCAATGGCTGCAGCTGCGCGCGCTCGAACGTGCCGCGCCCGACGCGACGCGCTTCCCCGGCTTCGACGACGCCCTGCGGTCTTCGATGCGCGCAGAAACCGAGCTGCTCTTCGAAGCGGTCCTGCGCGAGGACCGGCCGCTGCGCGAACTCCTTGACCCCGACTTCACGTTCCTCGACGAGCGCCTCGCCGCGCACTACGGATTCGAGGGCGTGACGGGGCCCCACATGCGTCGCGTTCCGCTCGATGTGATGCAGCGCGGAGTCCGCGGCGGCGTGCTGCAGCAGGCGAGCGTGCACGTGGTGACGAGCAACCCGACGCGCACATCGCCCGTGAAGCGCGGCAAGTGGGTCCTCGAGACCCTGCTCGGCACCCCACCGCTCGCGCCGCAGCCGGGCGTCGACACGCTCGACGAGAGCCCGCAGGCGGTGACGGCGGCTAGCCTGCGCGAGCGACTGTCGCTGCACCGCGCGAAGCCTGAATGTGCCGTGTGCCACGACCAGCTCGACGGACTCGGCTTCGCGCTCGAGAACTACGACCCCGTGGGCCGCTGGCGCACCGAAGCGGACGGTTTCCCAGTCGATCCCAGTGGCGAGCTCGCGGACGGGACGCGTCTCGACGGGGCCGCAGCGCTCGAGCGCAAGCTCGCGGTGGACCCGGCCTTCGTCCGTTGCCTTGCGGAGAAACTCGCGGTCTACGCGACCGGGCGCGGCATGCGGCCCGTGGATGCGCCCGCGCTCGATGCGCTCGCCGCCTCGCTCGCGGGCCGTGATGCGACGCTGCAGGACCTCGTCTTGGCGGTCGTGCGCCTCGACCTGTTCCGACGTACAGTCGCGGCGGAGAAGCCATGATCCCGCCGCTCGATCGACGCACGGCCCTGCGCGGCCTCGGCATCACGCTCGCGCTGCCGCTCCTCGAGCGCATGGCTCCCGCGCGCGTTGCGTCGCGCGCCGCACCCCGCCGGGCCGTCTTCCTCTACGTGCCCAACGGCATTCACATGCCGGACTGGCGCCCGCGAGGCGAAGGCGAGGCCCTCGAACTCGGACCGACGATGGAGCCACTCGCGCCGTGGCGCGATGCGCTGCTCGTGATCAGCGGCCTCACGCACGACAAGGCCCGCCCCCACGGCGACGGCCCCGGAGACCACGCGCGCTCCGCGGGCTCGTTCCTCACCGGATGCCAACCGAAGAAGACGGACGGACCGATCGAGGCCGGGATTTCGGCCGACCAGCTCGCCGCGCGCGAGATCGGCAACGCGACGCGCCTGCGCTCGCTCGAGCTCGGCTGCGAGCCAGGACGCCTCGGCGGGCAGTGCGACAGTGGCTACTCGTGCGCGTACTCGAACACGATCTCATGGAGCGCGCCGCACGTGCCGCTTCCGAAGGAAACCGACCCACGGCTCGTCTTCGACCGCCTGTTCCGCGACGAGGCCAGCGAACTGCCCGAGGCGTTGCGCGACGAGCATCGCAGGCGCCGGCGCAGCGTGCTCGACTTCGTGCGCGACGACGTGAAACGACTCGGGAGACAGCTCGGCGCCGCGGACCAGCGCAAGCTCGACGAGTATGAGAGCGGCGTGCGCGAGCTCGAGCGGCGCATCGCGTTCCTCGAGCAGCGCGGGCGTGAGGCGGGCTTCCAGCGTCCGGCCGAGCTTCCGGACAACTACGCCGACCTCGCGCGGCTGCAAGCGGACCTGCTCGCGCTGGCGTTCGAGACGGACTCGACGCGCATCGCCACGTTTCTGCTCGCCAACGAAGGCTCGGGGCGCAGCTACCCCGCGCTCGGTGCGCCGGAAGGCCACCACGAGCTTTCGCACCACGGCGGCGATCCCGAGAAGCTCCGCAAGATCGCGGCGATCAATCGCCATCACGTCGAGCTGCTCGCGCACCTCCTGCAGGCACTCTCGCGCAAGGAAGGCGAGAGCACGCTGCTCGACTCGACGCTCGTCGCTTACGGCAGCGGCCTCTCCGACGGTGACCGCCACAACCACGAGGACCTGCCGATCCTGCTCGCCGGCGGACGCCACTGCGACGTGCGCGGCGGGCGCCACCTGCGCGTGGCTCCCGAGACGCCCTGCATGAACCTGTGGCTTTCCGTGCTCGATCGACTGCAGGTCTCCGAGCCCGCGCTCGGCGACTCGACCGGTCGCGTCGAGGGCCTCGCGTAGAATGGCTGCCCGCGCGCGATCCGGATGCCGGATCGGTCGAAGATGGCTCGCTCGAGCGCAAGGACTAGCCTTCCGTCGCTGGAGCGCGATTCTGGCGGTTCTTGAATCTGCTCGATGGAGGCCCACGAACGCCTGAGGCGTTCGCACGCCCCGATGCCCCACCCGAGCCCCCAACCGGTCGCCGTCCTGCGCGGCGTGAAGAAGAGCTACGTCGAGGTCGATCGCACCCGCGAGGTGCTGCACGGGATCGATCTCGAGCTTGCGCGCGGGGAGTTCGCGGTGCTCATGGGCCGCAGCGGCAGCGGCAAGTCGTCGCTGATCCACGTGCTGTCGGGAATCGACCTGCCTACGGAAGGCCAGGTGTTGCTGTTCGGGGAGGACATGAGCCGCGCGAGCGAGGAGCGCCGCACGGATGTGCGCCGCCGCAAGATCGGGCTCGTGTTCCAGTTCTTCAATCTGCTCCCCACGCTCACGATCGAGGAGAACCTGCTCCTGCCGCTCGAGCTGTGCGGCACGCTCGACGCCGCCGGTCGCCGACGCGCGCTCGAGCTCCTCGACGCCGTCGGGCTCGCGGACCTGCGCGCCAAGTTTCCCGACCGCCTCTCGGGTGGCGAGCAGCAGCGCGCCGCCGTGGCGCGCGCGCTCGTCCACGACCCGGAGCTTGTGCTGGCGGACGAGCCCACCGGTAACCTCGACGACCACAACGCGCACGCCGTCCTCGACCTATTCACGCGCCTCCTGCGCCCGAGCGGCAAGACGCTCCTGATGGTCACGCACAGCGCCGAGGCCGAGTCCATCGGCGACCGCGTGCTCGAGCTCCACGACGGTCGCCTCGGCCCGCGAGCCCGGAGCGCGCGCGCGTGATCTCGCTGCTCTCGCGCGCGAGCCTGCGTTATCTCTCGCGCCACCCCGCCCAGCTCGTGCTCGCGATCCTCGGTGTCGCCGTGGGCGTGGCCGTTGTGGTGGGCATCGACACGGCCGGCGCGAGCGCGCGACGCTCATTCGAGCTCGCCACGCGCGCGCTCTCCGGTTCGGCGACGCACGTGGTACGCGGGACGCCCTCCGTTCCGGAAGAGGCGTACGCCGCGCTCGCGCTCGAGAGCGGGCTTCCGCCCGCGGCGCCTGTCGTGCAGCGCTCCCTCGCGCTCGTCTCCCCCTCCTCGCGCACGCTCGACCTGCTCGGCGTCGACCCGTTCGCGGAAGGACCGTTCCGTGCCTACACCAGCGCTTCGGATGGCTTCGATGGCGCCGCGTTGCTGCGCGGCGACGGAGCGTGGCTCTCGCGCACGACCGCGGGCGAGTTGGGCGCGAAGATCGGCGACGAGCTCGTCTTCCTCGTCGGCAGCCAGCGTCGATCCGTGCGCCTTGCCGGTCTCGTCGATCCGCAGGGCGAGCTCGCGAGCGCGGCTCTCGCCGATGTGGTGCTCGTCGACATCTCCACGGCGCAGTCGATGCTGGGGAGTCGGGGCCAGCTCACCCGCATCGACCTCGCCCTGCCCGCCTCCGAGCAGCAACGAAGCGCGGCCATCTCGCGTATTTCCGGATTGCTGCCCGCGAGCTGCGCCGTCGAACCCGCCTCGCGCCGCTCCGAGACGCTCGCGGGCATGACGCGCGCCTTCGACATCAACCTGCGCGCGCTCGGCTTCCTCGCGCTGCTCGTCGGCGTGTTCCTTGTCTACAACACGATGACCTTCGCCGTGGTGCAACGGCGGCCCTTGTGGGGCACGCTGCGCTCGATCGGCGCGACGCGTGGCGAGCTGTTTCGCCTTGTATGCGCGGAGGCGCTCGCCATCGGTGCGCTCGGAACGGCGCTGGGGCTTGGACTCGGCATGCTGCTCGCGCAAGCGCTCGTGAAGCTCGTGACGCAGACGATCAACGACCTCTACTACGTCGTCAGCGTGCGCGAGTTGAGTCTCGAGCCCGAGGTCCTAGCCGAGGCGGCCGCGCTCGGCATCGGTGCCACGCTGCTCGGAGCCATGTTCCCCGCCCTCGACGCGATGAGCACCGCTCCGCGCGCGATCCTCGACCGCGCTGCACAGGAGTCACGCCTGCGCGCCCGCATTGGGTGGCTGGCGCTGTTCGGCCTGCTCGCCGGCGCGGGCTCGATCGCGCTGCTCCAGGCTTCCGGTCAGAACTTGCCGCTGGGCTTCGCGGCGCTGTTCCTGATGCTCTTCGCCGCCGCGCTCCTCGTGCCCGGCGCGACGACGCTCCTCTGCCGCTTGATCGCGCCTGTCGCGGGCCTGCTCGCAGGCAGCCTCGGCCGCATCGCCACGCGCGGCATCACCAGTCATCTCGCGCGCAGCTCCGTCGCCATCGCGGCCCTCGCCGTCGCGCTCTCCGCGACCGCAGGCATGGGAATCCTCGTCGACAGCTTCCGCTCGACTGTCGTGAGCTGGCTCGACACGACACTGGTCGCCGACGTCTACATCTCGAGCCCGAGCACGTTCTCCAACCGCGAATCCGCCGTGCTGTCCGACGAGCTCGTGACGCGCATGAGCTCCGACGCGCGCGTGCGCGGCAGCACCACCTTTCGCGACATCGACCTCGAGCTCGCGTCGGGCGACAAAGTGTTCGCCACCGCCGCTGCGCTGCACCCGCGCAGCCGCGACGCCTACCGCTTCCTCGCAGGCGATCCGGCGCGCGTCTGGTCCTTGTTCACGGAGCGCGACACTCTGATCGTGAGCGAATCGCTCGCCCGCCATCGCTCGCTGCAACCCGGCTCGACGCTCGACGTGCGCACCGCCAACGGAGTGCGACCGTTCGAGGTGCTCGGCGTGTTCCGCGACTACTCTTCAGACCAAGGCTGGGCGTTGCTCTCGCGCGAGACGTGGTTGCGTGGCTGGAACGATGCACGCATCAGCGCGCTCGGCCTGTTCCTCGAGCCTGGTAGCGACCTCGGCGCGACGATCGCGGACCTGCGCGCGTCGGTGGCCGAGGGCGACATCGTGAAAGTGCGCTCGGGCGAGGAGCTCGTCGCCGCGTCGATGGAGGTCTTCGATCGCACGTTCTCGGTGACGCGCGTGCTGCGTTTGCTCGCGGGCGTGGTGGCGATCCTCGGCGTCGTCGGAGCGCTGCTCGCGATGGAGCTCGAGCGCGAGCGTGAGATGGGCGTGCTGCGCGCGATCGGCCTCTCTCCAGCCGGCCTCAAGCGCGTCGTGCTGGGCCAGACTGGCCTGCTCGGAGCTCTCGCGGGCCTGTTCGCGGTACCCATCGGCATCGCCGTTGCGATGGTGCTGATCCTTGTGATCAACGCGCGCTCGTTTGGCTGGACGCTCGACATCCAGATCTCGCCGCGCGTGCTCGCCGAGACCTTCGCGATCGCGCTAGCGTCCGCGCTGATCGCCGGTGCCTATCCCGCGTGGCGCATGGCGCGGCTCTCCCCGGCCCAGACCCTGCGAGGCGAGTGATGCGCGTCCATCTCGCCTTCTTGCTGCTCGCCCTCCTCGCTGCCTGCTCGGACGAGCGCGAGAGCGTGCGTGCCTCGCTCGACGTCGGCGACCTGCTCTCTGCTCCGGCCGATCCGCGCTTCGAGCGCGCGTTGGAGCCGCGCGAATTCTCGTTCCCCGCCGATCACGGCCCGCACCCGGGCTTCCAGACGGAGTGGTGGTACTTCACGGGCACGCTCGCCGATGCCACGGGTCACGAGTTTGGCTACCAGTTGACGTTCTTCCGCCGCGCGCTCGCACCCGACCCTCCTGCGCTCGACTCGGCGTGGGCCGCGCAGGACATCTACATGGCGCATTTCACGCTCGCCGACGCGAGGAAGGGCACGTTCGAGGCGCGCGAGCGATTCGAGCGCGGCGCTCTGGACCTCGCAGGCGCGCGCGCGACGCCATGGCGCGTGTGGTTGCGCGACTGGAGCGTCGAAGGTGATCTCGACGCGGGCAACATTCGCCTGCGCGCGCAGGATGGCGACCTCGAGCTCGATCTCGCACTTCGTTCGGCCAGCGCGCTCGTGAAGCAGGGCGAGCGCGGACTCTCGCGCAAAGGCGCGGCACCCGGAAACGCATCGTACTACTACTCGATCCCGCGCCTGCGTTCCGAAGGCACTCTCGCCCTACGCGGCGAACGTCGCGCAGTCACCGGCGAGTCGTGGTTCGATCGCGAGTGGTCGACAAGCGCGCTTGAAGAGGGACAAGTCGGCTGGGACTGGTTCGCGCTGCGCCTCGACGATGGCTCCGAGCTGATGCTGTACCGCATGCGCCGCTCCGACGGCAGCCTCGATCCCTTCAGCAGCGCCGTGTTCACGCGCAACGGCGCCGAGCCGCGCTCGCTCAGTTCAAGCGAGTTCACGCTGCGCGAGACCGCTCGCTGGACGAGTCCCCCAAGCGGGGCGAGCTATCCGTCGCGCTGGTCGATCGAGATTCCCGCGCTGGGGCTCGCGTGCGAAGTCGAGCCGCTCGTCGCCGACTGCGAGCTGCGCGTCGCCGTGCGCTACTGGGAAGGGGCCGTGCGCGTGAGCGGCACGCGCGACGCGCGCGCCGTCTCCGGCCGCGGCTTCGTCGAGCTCACCGGCTACTAGCCTCGCGCGCAACGCGACGCCCGCGCTCGAGATCGACCTTCGAGAGTAGCAGCGCTCCGAGCGCGAAGAAGCCGAACAGCGGCACGACTCCCGCGCGCTGCTCCCCCGTCCACGAGATGGCGAGGCCGAAGCACAGCGGTCCGAGGATCGCGGAGCAGCGCTCGAGCACGCCGAACAGGCCGAAGAACTCGCCCGCCTTGTGCGCGGGCACCATGCTCGCGAACATCGAGCGCGTGAGCGCCTGGCAGCCGCCCATCACGAGCGCCACGCCGACCGCGAGCGCATAGAACAGCTCGACCTTGTGCGTCTCCTCGGGACTCGCCATGCGCCACGCGAGCCCGGTGATGCCGAAATAGACGAGCACGCCCGCCATCACCGCGCGCTTGGGCCCGATGCGCCCCGCGAGCCAGCCGAAGCCGAACGCGCACGGCACGCCGACGAATTGCACGAGCAGGATCGCCGGGATCATCTGCTGCGCACCGAGGCCGATCTCCGCGCCGTAGATCGTCGCGAGCCGGATGATGGTGTTGATGCCGTCGTTATAGGCGAGCATCGCGAAGAGGAGCAGGAACGCGTCGCGGTAGCGCGGGATCTCGCGCAGCGTCTCCAAGATGCGCGTCAGCGCGTCGCGCACGCTGGACCCACCCGGCCGCTCGTCGGACTCGTACGCGCGTGGCGGCTCCTTCACGCGCAGGAACAAGGGCAGTGCGAAGAGGGCCCACCACGCCGCGACGCTCAGGAACGCGAGCCGCACCGGCAGCGTCGACCCGCTCTCCATCCCGAACCACTCGGGCTTCAGTATCCACGCGAGGTTGGCCGCGAGCAGCACGCCGCCGCCCAAGTAGCCGAGCGCGTAGGCCGCCGTCGACACGCGGTCGAGCTCGTCCTCGCGCGCCACCGCGGGCAGCAGCGCGTCGTAGAACAGGAAGCTCCCCGCCACGCCCACGTTGCCGAGCACGAACAGCGCCGAGCCGAGTCGCCAGTCGCCCTGCCCCACGAACCACAGCCCCGCCGTCGCCAGCACGCCGAGCACGAGAAACGCCGCCATCAGCGGCTTCTTGCGCGCCGACGTGTCCGCCAGCGCGCCGAGGAACGGCCCCACCAGCGCGATCGCCACCATGGCCCACGTGGTGAGCGAGCTGTAGCTTTCGAGCACGCCCTCCTCCCCCGCCGCGGCGACCTCGCGGTAGTAGATCGGGAACACGGCCGTCACGACGGTGGTGAAGAAGGCCGAGTTGGCCCAGTCGTAGAGCGCCCACGCCCGCAGCTCCGGCCGTCCGAGGCCCATGCGCGCCAGCCAACTTGCTCCCCGCACCATCGCGCAGAGCCTAGCGGCCCCGCCGCATCCGCCCTCGCACACATCCGCTCACGACTCGCACTGCTCGCAAGCCCTTCCGCCCGCCCCGTGAGCAGCCACGCCCCACGCCCGCCCTCGCTCCGCGACCTGCCTTGCTCCGCAACCTTCCTCGCGCACACCCGCCCTCGCGTCGCGCCCGCCAATCGCCCGCCCCACCAACCGCCCGCCCCACCAACCGCCCCGAGCCGCCTGGCCCGCAAGCGCCCGGCCCTCCCGCGCGCTCCCGGCCCCCATGCCCTTCCACGCGCCCTCTCCGCGGGCTACACCATCTCTCCTATGAGCCTGCGCGGCGACCCGATCCTGCTGCTCGTCCCCACCGAGCTCGAGCTGCGCCGTCTCTGCGACGAGGGCGGCTTTCCGCCCGGCCTCGCGCTGGTCGCGACCTGCGGCTTCGGCCCTGTCGCGGCCGCCGCCCGCACCGCCGCGCTGCTTGCGCGCCTGCGCCCCGCCCGCGTGCTGCTCGTCGGCATCGCCGGCGCCTACGACACCGCCCGCCACCCCATCGGCAGCGCGCTCGAGTTCGACGCCTGCGCCATCGAGGGCATCGGCGTCGGCGAGGGCGCGAGCCTGATCGCCCCGCGCGCGCTCGGCTTCCCGCAGTGGCCGGCGAGCGATACCGGCGCGCCCGCGATTTTTGACCACCTGCCGCTCGCGAGCACCGCCCCCGATCGCGCACGCCTGCTGCTCACCACGACCGCCGCCTCCGCCGACGCGCGGCAAGCCGCCCTGCGCCGCGAGCGCTTCCCCGACGCCGAGGCCGAGGACATGGAGGGTTTCGCCGTCGCCACCGCCTGCGCCATGGCCGGCATTCCGCTCTGCATCGTGCGCGGCATCTCCAACGCCGTCGGCGACCGCCGCCCCGACCACTGGCGCATCCCGGCCGCGCTCTCCGCCGCCCGCGAGCGCGCCCTCGCACTGCTCCACGCCGACCACGGCTTCGCGCGATGAGCCGCGAGCCCCTGCGTTTGGGCATCTCGACCTGCCCCAACGACACCTATGCCTTCCACGGCCTGCTCGCGCGAGCGAGCGACCCGCAGGGCTTCGACTGGCAGGTCGAGCTGTGCGACGTCCAGACCCTGAACGAGCGCTGGCTCGCGGGCGAGTTCGATGTCGCGAAGGCGAGCTTCGCCGCCGCGCTGCAGGCCGGCCCCGACACGCTCGTTCTGCCCGCGGGCTCGGCCATCGGCTACGGCGTCGGCCCGGTGGTGCTCGCGCGCCCGGACGCGCCCCTGCCCGCTCACCCGCGCGTCCTCGCGCCCGGCGAGCACACCACCGCCGCTTTGCTCTGGCGCCTCCTGCAGCCCGGCCGCGGCGAGCTGCGCCACACGGTCTTCAACGCGATCATGCCCGCCCTGCACCGCGGCGAGGCCGACCTCGGCGTGTGCATCCACGAGGGCCGCTTCACCTACCGCGAGCAGGGCCTGCGCCTCGAGCTCGACCTCGGCGCGCTGTGGGAGAGCACCACGGCCTCGCCCCTGCCGCTCGGCGGCATCCTCGCGCGTCGCGCCCTCGGCCGCGAGCGCTGCGAGCGCGCCACGCGCGCCATCGCCGCCTCGCTCGCCTGCGCCGACGCCGCCCCCTCCGCAGCGCTCGCCACCATGCGCGCGCACGCCCAGGAGCGCGACGACGCCGTGATCTGGCGGCACGTCGAGCTCTACGTCTCCACCGACACGCGCGCGCTCACGCCGGCTGGGCGCGCCGCGCTGCGCGAGCTCGCGACGCGGACCCGCGCTGCGGAGCTCTCGCGCAACCTTCAGCCGCTCGCGCTCGCGGACGAATCCGCCAGCTGGACCTGACTCGCGCGCTTTGCGGAGACTCGCTGCGCGAGAGCCGAGTGACGCGGAGCGCGGCCTGCGGGGGCGCCAGCGCCGCGACGCACGTCGAGTCGACCGCGCGCCGCGCTCGCTCCAGCGACGAAAACACCCACGCCAGCCTGCGAGGGCCAGCGTGGGCGTGTACTGGTTCGCGCTAGGCGCGGATTACTTGGTCGGCGGCGTGCCGCCGGCGTCGCGCAGCTCGAGCATCTCCTTGCGGATGTCCTGCGCGATGTTCTTGACGTCCTGCATGGCCTTGCGCACGCGAGCGCAGGCGGCCTTGTTGCCTGCGGCGGCCTTCTCGACGTCTTCCTTCGTGGCCTCGATGGCCTGCACCAGCTTGATGAAGTTCGCGGTGGTCATGGTCTGAATCTCCTTGGGGACTTGCGACGCCGAGGCGACGCGGCGCTGGATCGTTCGGCACTGCTGCCCGCTGCGAGCGGGCCAAGGGCAGCGACGGGGGACGGAGTCTAGGCCAGTTCTGCGGGGGGTATGCAAGCATCCACCCACCCCCACGCGCCCAAGAGCAGGGGGTGCCGGAACGGCAGCGGGCCGCCGCCCTACCAGTCCATTTCGCTGTAAACCCATTTCGGGCCGAGTCTTAGGTCCGCATGAAACGGCCCGGTCCAGCCCCCGTCGCGCGCTCCGATGGCCGCCTGCAAAAGTCCGTGCTCGGGGCGAGAAAATGGGCCGAGACGCCCCTCAGGGCCGTTCACAGCCCCCGCGGCAGGGCTCAGGCCTTGCGCGAAGCCATGCGCACGACCTCGTCGAACTCCGGCTGCGTCACGGGCTGCACTGAGAGTCGGTTGCCCTTGCGCACCACGCCCATCTGAGCGAGCGCCGGGTTGGCCTTGAGCTCGTCGAGCGCCACCAGCCGCGGCAGCTCCTTCACCGCCGCCACCTCGACCCCGAACCACACCGGAGTCTCCTGCGTGGCCCGCGGCTCGTGGTAGTCGCCCTTCTCGAACTGCGTCGGATCCGCGCTCGCCGCCGCCACCACCTCTGCGATCCCCGCCACGCCCGAGGGCTCCGCGTTCGAGTGGTAGTACAGCACCAGATCCCCGACCTGCACCTCATCCCGCAGCAGGTTGCGCGCCTGATAGTTCCGCACCCCGTTCCAGAAGGTCCGCTTCCGCGGCGCCTTCAGCAGGTCCCCAAACGAGAACTCCTCCGGCTCGCTCTTGAACAACCACCAGCGCTTCCCCGCCTTCGCCATGGAAACCCTTCTACCGCACGGCGCGGCCGCGTTCGAGAGCGCGATGGCGCGCGCGGCCACCGGCGTTGGCATCTGCGGCGTCGCTCCGCTCCCGCCTCCGTGCCCCCGCCTCAGGCCGCGCTACGCTTGCTCACGGGACGAGAACTGGGGCGAGCACGACCCGGAACCCGATGAGGCTGCTCGCGTTGCCGGGGCCGGAGCTGCTCCGGAACGCGGAGCGGCAGCCGAACGAGTAGACGCCCCAGCTGCCGCCGCGGAAGACCCGGCTCGGGCCGCCCGAGACGAACGGGTCCGTGACGGCTCCGGCGGGGTAGTTCGCCACGGAGTCGAGGCACCACTCCCACACGTTCCCGTGCATGTCGTACAGACCCCACGCGTTCGGAGCGAAGCTGCCGACCGACACCGGTGAACCGGAGCCACACGAAGAGTTCGAGTGGTACGAATACGAGAAGCGCGCGTCCGAGCAAAACAGGCTTGCGCCCGTGTTGAACTCGGTTGTCGTGCCGGCACGGCAGGCGTACTCCCACTCCGCTTCCGTCGGCAGGCGGTACTCGTAGCCTGCGGGCACGGTGCCCAGCGCCGCCTGCTGCGCGGTCAGAGCAGCGCAGTAGGCGCGTGCGTTGAACCACGTCACCTGCTCCACGGGGAAGTTCGGGTTGCCGCCGAAGTACGACGGGTTGGTGCCCATCAGCGCCGAGTACTGAGCCTGCGTCACTTCCTTCGCACCCATCCAGAACGGATAGCTGATCGTCACCGCGTGCACGGGCTGAGGCGACCAACCGTACTCGTTGTAGTAGGGATCGTCGTTCGCAGCGTTGGAGCCCATCTGGAACGTCCCAGGCTGGATTGCGACGAAGCCGGCAAGCGTCTGGCAGGCGCCGGAGAGCGTCACCGTCAGCGTCGCCGTGCAGGTCGAGGTGTTTCCGGCGAGGTCCGTCGCGGTGATCGTCACAGCGGTCGAACTCAGGC
>SXGS01608218.1_pt1 | contig 25886 bp, 15 predicted proteins | sample 3174681 | NCBI WGS metagenome assembly SXGS01 (sample SAMN11356861, study PRJNA531348) | freshwater metagenome | isolation source: freshwater sample F1-80 | place: China: Fuxian Lake, Yuxi | collected 2017-12-25 | reverse complement strand
TGTCGCTGTCGCTGTCGCTGTCGCTGTCGTCCGGGTGGCCTCGTCGAGGATCAACCGCAATTGACGGTGCTCCACCACCGTGTGTCCGCGTCCCCCGGCGGCCTCGACCAGCCAGGCCTCGGCACGACGCGCATCGGCCACGCGATCGTCGCCCCGGGCGATCTTCTTCCAGGCGGCGAGCGCGAGCTGGGAGCCGAAGCCGGCGGCGAGACGCAGGCTGAACTGCACGTCGTAGTGGCCGCCCTTGCTCAGGGTGAGATCGCCGAGGTCGGGATCCGGCTCCTTGAGGTTGGGGATGGGCGGCACTTGCTGGTACTGCAGCGCCTTCACCGCGATGGCGTCTTCGATGCCAGCGCCCATCGGGTGACCGGTGAAGCCCTTGGTGTTGGCGATGACGATGCGACGCGCCGCCGGGCCGAAGGCGTGCGGCAAGCTCGCCATCTCGGCCGCCGCAGAGCCTCCGCGCGCGGGCGTGTAGGTCTCGTGGGACAAGAACACGCACTGGCTGGCGAAGTCCGCGTGGGTGGTCCCGGCTCGCGTGACAGCGCGGTCGACCAGCGTCTTGACCTCGCGGGCGATGTGCTCCGCGTCGAGACGGGTGCCGTGGAAGGCGCTGTTGGCGATGTGCGCGCCGAGCAGCTCGGCGATGGGACGCACACCGCGGGCCGCGGCGGCCTCTGCCGTTTCCATGACCAGACCGCACGCACCCATGCCGAGGATCATCCCGTGGCGGCGCCGGTCGAAGGGCAGCGCCGCTTCCTCCACCTTGTCCTTGGTGGTGGCGGCGCCGGCGGCCATGAAGCCCGCGCCGATCCACGGGAGGAGCGCGTCGCCGGTCACGTCGTCGGCGCCGGCCACGATCACGCGCTCGCAGCGGCCTGAACGCAGCCAGTCCTCGGCGACGGCGATGGCCTGCGTGGTGCTCGCGCAGGCGGCGTTCACCTGCGTGTTGGGCCCCCGTGCGCCGAGGAACTGGGCGAGCTGGCTGTGGCCCATCGCCAGCACCTGGAACAGGAAGCGCCGGTCGAAGTGACCCTCGCCGTCGTCGGCGTTGTCGCTGAGCTTGCGGACGAGCTGGTCGTAGCCGGGGAAGGCGCTCGCGAAGACGATGCCGGTGGTGTCGCGGAGGGACTCGGGCAGGGCCCAGCCGGTGGCGACGGCTTTGCCGGTGGTGGTTTGGCGGTAGGTGCGCACCAGCGGGATGCGCGCGTCTTTGAGGGCCTCGAGAGCGGCGGCAAACGCGAGCTGCGTGGTGATGTCGAGGCTGCGGGCGAGCGCGGCGTCCACGCCGTAGTCGGCCACGAGGTCGAAGTGGGCCTTCTGCCCCGCGAGTCGGATCACCTGGTCGCGGCGGTTGACCGGCAAGAAGTTGCCCTCGCCGGTGACCGGGTCTTTCGTCAGGCGAACGAGGTTCTTCTCGATGAAGCGGTCCTGATTGCGCTCGCTCACCGCCGTGATGCGGTTCTCCCCGCGGAGGATGCGTTGCACCGCGTCGGGCTCGAAGACCTCGGTGCCGCCCGGCAAACCGAGCGAGGCGCCGCTACACACGACCCCCACGCGCGGCGCGGGCGCGACGGGGGCCTCCACCGCAGCGACGACCGGCGTCGCCGCCGGGGCGGGCTGGTGGGCTTGCTGGAAGGCCGTCCAGGCGGCGCCGAGGAAGCCCTGCAACGCAGGCAACATCGCGCTCGCGAAGGCCGGGGCGTCGAGGCGGCCGAGGTCCTGGCTCGCGATCTCGGCGAGGAACCGTGCGGCGCTGTCGGCTGGGAGGGACGGGAGCCCGGGGGTGGGAGGTGCCGTCGTGACCGGAGCATACTCATGTGTGGCCACGGGCTGCGCGGGACGGCGCTCGGGGAGGTTGCCCGGGCGCGTGGACTTGAGTCGGCGCGCCGCGTAGTCGGTCAGGTCCTGGAGGGTGCGGTACTGCCCCATCCGGAAGTCGGGGTCGTGCTCCAGCCTCAGGCGCTCACGCACCTGGGCGATGATGTCGGCCAGCTTGACGGTGTCGATGCCGAGGTCGGCCTCGACGTCCTGGTCGAGCGCCAGCGACTCCACCGGCAAGCCGGTGCGCTGCGAGACGATGCTGAGGATCTGTCGCTGCACCTCGGGGGTGCTGACCGAGGGCTCGGGCGTGTCGGCGGGGGTGGAATGCCGGGTCGAGAGGGCGGCGGTGGTGGAGCGCCGCGGGGCCGAAGTTGCGAAGAGGTCGGTTTCGCGCTCGGGACGTTCGTTCACCGGGAAACCGAGCGCGTAGAGCTCGGCCAGCGTGTCGAGGAAGGACAGCACGCCGCCGCGCTTGGGCTGGTTGGTGTAGAGCGCGCGGTGCGGGCGGTGCTTGAGGATCGCGACCACGAAGCCCGCGAGCGCCCGCTTGGGACCGCACTCCACGAAGATGCGGGCGCCGTCGTTGTACATGCGCTCCACCTGCGCGATCCACTCCACCGGCGCGGCCACCTGCTTCGCCAGGTTGTCGATGATCGCCTCGCGAGCGCCGGGGCCCGTGGGGTAGTAGCGGCTATCGACATTGGTCGTGATCTTACGACGCGGTTCCTGGACGTCGAGGCCCTCGAGCACGCGCTTCAAGGGCGCGGTGGCGGGGGCGACGATCCGGCTGTGGAAGGCGTGGCTCACCGGCAAGGGGTAGACGGTGATGCCACGGGACTTGAAGAGCTCGCTGGCGGCCTCCACCGCGTCGGAGTCGCCCGCGATCACGGTTTGACCCGGCGAGTTCTTGTTGGCCGGCACCACGTAGCCGGGCACCTCGGCGAGCACTTCCATCACCGTGTCGGCGCTCGCGGCGATTCCTGCCATCTTGCCGAAGTCGTCGAGCTTCACCGCGGCCATCTCCCGTCCCCGGGCGGAAACGGCGACCAGCGCGTCGCGGAAGCTCAGGATGCCGGCGGCGACGGCCGCGCCGTACTCTCCGAGGCTATGTCCCGCGACCATGTCGGGGCGCACGCCGTAGGCGCTCAGGAGCCGCAGGATGCCGATATCGACGGTGAGCGTGGCCGGCTGGGAGATCGCCGTGTCGCGCAGGGCCTCGAACTGGTCGTCCTCCGACAAACTTTCGTCGCGACGGATGTAGGACGTGAGGCTGCGCCCGAGGATGGGCGTCATCACCTCGTCGGCCTCGCGAAAGGTGTCGGCGACGATCGGGAACTGCTCGGCCAGATCGAGGCCCATGCCGATGTACTGTGAGCCCTGCCCGGTGAAGAGGAAGGCGAGCTGCCCGTCGCAAGGCACGTCTTCCAGGGCGATGCCCCGCTGGCGAACCAGGTCGTAACCCTTGCCCTTCTTGACGGCGCTCACCACCTTGTCGATCTGCGCGCTGCGCTCTGTGTCGTCGGCCGCCGCTGCGGCGACGCGCAGCGGAGCGTCGGGCTCGTAGGGCGCAGCCTCGCCTCGCGATGAGAGCGCCTCGCAGCGGGTGATCATCTCCTCGGGCGAGTCGGCCGAGAGGGCCCAGAGACCAGGGGGGACGGGGAAGCTCGGGCTGGCGGCGCTCGTGGCGGGGGCTGCGACGGCCGCCGGCACGGGACGACGGCGCGCCGGGGAGGTCGGGCGGTGGACCGAGCCCTTCTGGTAGCCCTCCAGCACCATGTGGAAGTTTGTCCCCCCGAAACCGAAGGCGCTCACGCCGCAGAGGCGACGGCTGCCCTCCCAGGCCTCGGGACGGTCGCTCACCCTGAGCGGCACCACCGAAAGGTCAAGGTCTTTCCTTGCGTTCTTGTAGTTGATGCTGGGAAGAAAGACGCCGTGATGGAGCGCGAGGCAGGCCTTCAGCGTGCTGGCGGCCCCGGCCGCCGACTTCAGGTGCCCGATGTTCGACTTGATCGACCCGATCCGCGCCGGGCGGTCGCGACGACCGGAACCCACGATCTCTGAGAGCGCCTCGACCTCGACCTTGTCACCCACGACGGTGCTCGTGCCGTGGCACTCGAAGAGATCGATGTCCCAGGGATCGACGCCCGCGTTCTCGTAGGCGCGGCGCAGGGCACGGCGCTGTCCCTCTGGGTTCGGCGCGGTGATGCCCTTGCCCTTGCCATCGCTACTCGCACCGAAGCCCCGGATCACCGCGTACACCCGGTCGTTGTCGCGGATGGCGTCGGACAGGCGCTTGAGCACCACGATGCCCACGCCCTCGCCCATCACGAAGCCGTTGGCGCCGGCGTCGAAGGGGCGAGACCCGTCCGGAGACAGGGCCCCGATCTTGCAGAATTTCGCGTAGGTGGCGACACCCATCGAGCGGTCGGCCCCGCCGGTGAGCGCCAGGTCGAAGTCGCCGTCGCGGAGGCCCTTCACGGCGGCCTGGATCGCGGCCATCGAGCCAGCGCAGGCGGCGTCGGTCGTGAAGTTCGGCCCGCCGAGGTTCAGGGCATTGGTGATGCGGCCGGCCACGACGTTGGCCAACTCGCCGGGCATGGAGTCCTCGGTGATTGGCGGCAGGTCGCGCTTGAGCTCTTGCTCGTAGCCGGCGAGGATGGCGGCCCGCGCTTCGGCGGGGATCGCCGCGAAGCCAGGGACCTCCGACAGCGCCTTGCGCATCGCCGGGAACATGACGCGGAGCGTGTACTCGTCGGTGATCTCGCCACCCATGGAGTTGCCGAGAATGGTGGCAACGCGGGAGCGGTCGAAGTCGCGGCTGTCGCCGTAGCCGGCATCGTCGAGTGCGTCTGCGGCGGCCTCCAGGGCCATTTGCTGGATTGGGTCGACGAGCCGGGCGACGGACGGCGGGATGCGAAAACGCTTTGGGTTGAACTGGAAGCCGGTAACGAAGCCACCGATCTTCGCGTAGGTTTTGTCCGGGGCGGACTTGTCCGGGTCCCAGTACAAGGCAGGGTCCCAGCGTTCCCTCGGCACCTCGATGATCCCGTTGAAGCTGGCGAGCAGTCCCTCGTGGAGGGCCAACGGGGAAAACGCCCGCGGCAAGCGGCAGCCCAGGCCAATGACCGCCACCGGCTCGTGCCGGAAGTCGGCGATGGGCTCATCGAGGGGTGCCCCCGCGGGGGCGGGCGTGGACACCGGTGCCGCGCTGGCGCGGGCCACGGGCCGTGTAACATAGGCGCCAAGGGCATCGCCGAGGCGCGGGAAACGCTTCGTCATCGCGATGGCGTGGAGCGCGCCGGTCCCGGCGGGCCAGGCCCGGTCGAAGGGATCGGCGTCGTCGTCGAGGGCGCCACGGGCGGCGTCTTCGATGGCCTCGCCCCGGGCGACGCGACGATAGGCTTCGCTCGCGAGGGAGGCGACGAAGTTCTGGTCGTTTACGCGCCGGAAGTCGGCGGCCACGAGCCGATCGAGCCTTGCCGCGAGCCGGGGCGGTAGCGGCCAGTAGGCGGCCAGCACGTCGGAAAGGATGAGCCCGTGGGCATCGGGCGCGCTCACCTCGGGCGGGTGGGGCCAGTCGATGATCACCTCGCCCTTGCTCGCGAAGGCGCCGAGAAGCTCGCGCACGTCGTCGGCGCCCGCGCGACCGCCGCTGCCGAGGCCGCGAAGCACCACGCCCGCGACGCCGGGACCGGCGGGCGAGTCGTCGGTGCGCTCGATCCACGTGGGCCGCGAAGGGTGGGGCTCACCGCGCTGGGCGATGATCGGGCCCGAGCCCGGGGCGGCGGTGGCAACCCTGACTCGAACCCAGGCGCCGGCGGGCACGCCTGCGGGCGAGTCACTGGTGAGGTCGAGCACCGGCGTGGCGCCGAGAGCGGCCACGCTCGCGCACAAGTGGGCGCGGGTGGCGGGCAAGAGCACGAAACAGCGCGGCTCGGGCATTCCCGGGGGCTCCCTGCGAGGCGGGCGGGACTATCGCAGATGCTGATGCCGTGCGAATGAGCGCACGTTCACCCTATGTTACGCAGGCGGCAGAGGCCCCCCACGATGATGCTGCTCCCCGTGTTGCTCGCTCTCTGGTCGCCCGTCGCCGAGGCGGCCGGCGGCTACAAGCTGTCGAAGCGCGTCAATCTCAGGTATCAGGACGTCATCGTCACCACCGACGGCACCCGGTGGTGCGGCAAGATCGTCGAGAAGGGCGACACGTTTCGCATCCGTCTCGAGGGGCAGTCGGAGATCGCGATACCGCGCGAGCAAATCCTCTCCGTCACGCGCGAGCTGAACCCGGAGCTGGTGCACAACGGACAGATCACCCTTCGCGTGACGCCCGGGGTCGAGGCGGCCTTCGTCATCGCCGACGAGAACGGTGGTCCACAATACGGCATTTTCACGGAGGCCGCGATCGGGGCCAACTTTGGGGGCGCCTTCGAGCCGGAGCTGACCCTTACCATGACGCCGGTGGGTCCCGACGACGGGCGCACGAACCTCGAACTCGGCTTTGGACTTCGCTACTACATCCAGCCGCGCAGCAAGACCAAGGCGTTCACCAACACGCAGATCATCATGTACGGCAGCCGCGGCGACCTCGGCCTCCGCACCGGCCCGGGCTTCACGTGGGACATTGGCCAGAACTTCGGTTTTGGCATCCACCAGGGGGTGACCCTGCTCATCCAGGACGACCCCGAGGCGGTGGCCGTGGGCTACCACGTGGGGTTGACAGGACAAGGCCGCTTTTGATGTAATACGTGAACTTTCGCCACCTGTGGTAGAATGTCACGCTCTCGGCCCGCATGACCCTCCCTGCGCTCACCGGTCACCTGTACCTGCGCCACCACCGCGTGCTCGTGGTGGACGACGAGCCGCTCAACTTGCAGGTCTTCGAGTTCAATTTTGGCGACGAATTCTCGCTGAGCTTCGCGAATAACGCCGAGGAGGCGATGGCGATTCTGCGGGCGGAGCGCGTGGCGGTGGTGATCGCCGATCATCGCATGCCGGGGATGCTTGGTCTGGATCTTTTGAGCTGGGTGGCGGAGCAGCGGCCCGAGACGGTGCGCCTGTTGCTCACTGCCCACACCGACGTGCCGCTTCTGCTCGACGCCACCAATCGGGGGGTCCTCTTCCGCTACGTGCCCAAGCCCTGGGACGCCGACACCATGCGGCAGGACATCATGCTCGCGATCCAGCGGCACGTGCTCGAGGAGGAGAACGCCCGGCTGCGTCGCACGGCGTCGAGCGTCCCCCACGGCCCCGATGCGGTGGCCGCCGCGCTCCTCGCCGAGATCGAGTCCGTGGAGGGCGAGCTCGCGCAGGCCTCCGCCGCCCTGGGCACCGCCGATGCCGAGCGGGCGCGCTCGTCGCTGCGCGAGGCACTGTCGCGCGTCACGGAGATGGCCGCCGACTTGCGACGGGAGTCGGGCCGGCGCCAGCGCTCGATGCTGACCCTCGACCCGAATGAGCTCGTGCTCGCGGCAACCAGCGGCCACCGAGATCGACTGGCGACGCTGGGCATCCACCTCGAGACCCGACTCGACCCCGACGTGCCCGCCGTGCTCGGCGCGCGCGACGCCCTGGTGGAGGCCATCGGCGCGCTGGTGCGCAACGGGATCGACGCCATGGAGCGGCTCGTGGGCGAGCGCGCGGTCGCGCGGCGTGTGCTCCGCGTGAACACCGGTCGCGGTGAGGCGGGCGAGGCGTTCATCAGCGTGCTCGACATGGGGCCCGGATTCCCCTCCGCGGCTCGTCGAGTGGCGGGGCGTCCCTTCTTCTCCACCCACGATCGCCCGGGGCTCGGGCTCGCCGTCGCGCGCGCGGTGGCGGAGGCTCACGGTGGGCGGGTGCGCATCGGGGAGTCTCGGCCGGTCGACGCGACGGCCGGCGGCGCCGAGGTGACGATCGAGCTGCCCGCGTGGAAGAGCCCCTAGGCCATGGCGCTCGGCTCCCTCCCGCGACGGATCAACCCCCGCAGACGGACTATTCTCAGGCTAGAGTCGGGCAAGCTCGAGCGCGAGCGGGTGACCAACCTCTCCGCCAACGGCATGTTCGTCGAGGGACACCAGCTCCTCGACGCGCAGAAGGGGGCGCTCTGGATCCCGGGTGACGATCGGCCGCTCGAGGTGAAGATCCGCGCCACCTACGCGCGACCTCACGGCGTGGGGGTGTTGTTCGACCCGAGTGACCGGCGCACGCGGCAGGAGCTTGTTGCCTACGTGACCCACCAGCGGGAGCAGGCGCGCCTGGAGCGGATGGAGCGGCGCCTCCACGAGGGCGAGGCCGTGAATCTCAAGCCGATGAACGAGGAACTCGGCACGCGGCTCGTCTTGCGGCCGATCGAGCGCGCCGGCACAACGCTGGAGATGTACAGCGCCATCGAGGGTCGTTCCCTCCCCGCGCGCCTCGCGGCGGTCGACCCGATCAACGCGCGCCTGAGTGTCTTGCTCGACTCGGGTCACGCGTCGGGACGCACAGATGTGCCCGGCGAGTTCGACGAGGTGTTCCTCGTGCTCCGACATGGCGGCGTGGCCTACCTCGCCGACACGGTCGTAGAGCGCACCGCGGGGGTGCTCTCCTCCGTGATGCTCCCGGAACGCATCTTCCTGCCCGAGCGTCGTCTGATGGAGCGCGAGCTCGTGGCCCAGGGAGGTGTCCTCCGCTTCGAGCTCGATGGACGCACGGTCATCGCCGAGGTGGTGCAGCACGACGCCAACGGGCTCTCCGCCCTGTTGTGGACGGCCGACGCGCGTGCGCTCGGCGCCCGCGAGCGCGTGGAGGGCGCACGCCTCTCCCGGGCCGAGGGGGAGACGCCGCTCGAACCTTTGCGGGTGGTGTGGAAGGCCGACACGGCTCAGGACGGCCGCGTGCGCTTCGGCTTCGAGCGGGTGCTCAGCCGCGTGCCCGTGCCCGTGGAGGAGATCGCGCTCCAGCATGCCCGCCGCGGGATGGTAGCGCGCGCCTGGGGCGGTGTGCAGCACGTGGTGGGTGGATGGCTCGGCCGGATCGGCGTCGGGCCCTCGGCACCCGCCCCGCAGGTCTGGACTCTTCCCGACGAGCAGGGGCGACCGATTGTCGCGCTCGTTAATACCACTTTCGACGCCGAACGACCGCCCCCCGGTCGCGTCGCGATCGTCGTGCTTCCGCCTCCGTTTGCCCGTCGCAAGGAGATCTTGGGACCGGTGGCGTTGGCGCTGGTGGAGACCTTCCGGGCGGCGGGCGAACACGTGATCGTGGTCCGCTACGACGGCATGAACCACGTGGGCGAGTCCTGGAAGGATGAGGCGTCGAGCGGTCCCGACAGCGCCATGCTGCACTGGACGCTCACCCAGACCGTGCGCGACCTCGCCACCGTGCACCGGGGTGTGCGTGCCAAGCTTGGGCCCCGCGCCACGCCGACGGCGCTGGTGTCGTTCTCGATGTCGGCCGTCGCCGCTCGACGCTACCTCGCCGAGGGCGCCGAGGGCGTGGACTACTGGATCGCCCCCATGGGCGCCCCCGACCCTCGCGACATCATCAAGAACAGCGCCGGCGGCGTGGACTGGGTGGGCGACCGTGCGCGTGGCAAGTCCCTGGGGGTGAACCTCATCCAGGGTCACCTGCTCGATTGTGATCGGGGCTGCGACGACATGCTCGGCGCCCAGATGGCGGCGCTCGAGGATGCCCGGAGAGAGATGGCCCAGGTGAAGCAACCCGTCACCTGGCTGTGTGGTCTCCACGACTACTGGGTGAACCTGCACCGTGTGGAGGACATCCTTGGCGTGGAGGCCCCCGGGTCGCGCGAACTCATTCGCGTCCCAACGGGTCACTTCGTTCGCCAGAGCGAGGAGGCCTTGGAAGTCTTCCGCATCATCGCCCAGCGCGTCGCGTCGCGGCTTCTCGACCGGGAGGTGGAAGCGCGCCTGCCGCCCACGCACGTGCTCACGCGCGCCGCTGACATGGAGCGCACGCGTCGTGAGTCGACACCATTCGATGCGAAGGCCTACTGGACGAGCTACCTCGCCGGTACCCAGCGCAACCCGCTCGGCTTCGACCTCCTCGCGCTCACCGACGAGTACGCCCAGTTGATGGACGATCAGGTTGACCTTCTGGAGCTCGAAGGCGACGACCGGGTGATCGACCTCGGCTGCGGCACCGGCAACGGCCTCGCCGCGCTGGTACGCCGCTGGGCGAGTGTCTCGCCGGGGCTGCAGGTCGATGCGGTGGATTTCGTGACGAGCGCGATGGATCGGGCTCGCCAGAAGGTGGGCGAAGCGGCGCGAGAAGTGGGCGTGCGCGTGCCGACCGTTCGCTTCCAGGAAGCCGACCTTTCGCTTCCGCCGGACTACCCGAACTTGCCCTACGGCGACTCCGCCTTCGACGCGGTCTTGCTCAGCCTGGTGGTGCCCTACCTCCGCGAGCCGCAGCTGCTACTGCGCGAGATCCACCGGATCCTCTTGCCAGGCGGTCGGTTGGTGCTGTCGACCTTGCGTCCCGACGTGGACATGGGTGGGCCGCTCAAGCGCCTCAAGGAGAAAGTCGAGGCGGGCGACCAGCAGCTGGTGGACGGCTGGCACGGGGCGAAGTTGCTGGCCGCCGTCCAGGACTATGTCAACGCTGCCGCGCGTCTCATCGACCTCGAGATGGACGGGCGTTTCCGCTTCTACGAGCGCGAGGCCTTCGAAGACCTCGTCCGCGACTCGGGATTCCGGGTGGAGCGCGTGGTGGCCAGCTTCGGCAACCCCGCCGCGGCCATCGTGATCGTGGCCGTCAAGCCGGATGGGTAGGCGGGAGCGCGCCGAGGAAGCTTTCCGTGTCGACGTGCGGTCGGCGACGGTGCGCGGGCTTCGACTCGCCGCCGGCGTCGGGGCGGTCTTCGTGCCGCTCTTCAACTTCCTCGACTGGATGCTCGTGCCCGAGCACGCGGGGACCTTCCTCTACTGGCGTCTGGTGGCCGCTGTGGTGTGCGCGGTGTGCATCCTCGCCAGCTTCACCGAGCGCGGACGTCGTAATATCATCATATTTGGTTACGCTGCCTGCCTAGCAACCAGCTTGTCGATCGCGTTGATGGTGAGCCGGATCGCCCCCGGCGTGTCGACCTACTACGCGGGTCTGAACCTCTGCCTCCTCGCCATCGCGGTGCTGTTTCCCTGGCACCCGAAACACACCGCGATCATCTCGGCGACGATCGTGGCTTCCTTCGTGGGGCCGGTCGTTGCCGCCGGCGGCACGCCCGAGCCCGCGCTCTTCGTCAACAACCTCTTCTTCACGGCGACCACCGGCGTGATCTCCTCGCTGAGCGCCTGGGCGCACTTTCGCGAGCAGCGGCGCCGCTTCGACCTCTCCTGGTCGCTCGAGATGCGCAGCCGCGACCTGGCCGAGGCTAACGACCGCCTCCGCGAGGTCGACGAGATGAAGTCGCGTTTCTTCGCGAACGTCTCGCACGAGCTGCGCACCCCGCTCACCCTGGCGCTCTCCCCCGTGGAGTCCTTGCTGGCCGACCCGAGCATCGGCGGGGGACCGAGGGACATGCTCGAGAGCCTGCATGTCGACCTCGTCGTGCTGCGTCACCGCATCGAGGAGCTCATCGACCTGGCCCGGCTCGACAGCGGCAAGGTGCAGCTCCGGCGCGAGCCGGTGGATCTTGTCCGCCTCGTGCAGACGGTCGCGACGGCGGCGCGTCCCTTCGCCGCCCGGCACCAGATCCTGATGGAGGTGGAGCTGCCGGTGCGGATGGCCGCCGTGGCTGGCGACCCCAACATGCTCGAGCAGGTCATCTTCAACCTCCTGAGCAACGCCTTGAAGTTCACGCCCGCCGGCGGCCGGGTGCGGGTGAGCCTCGCCGGGCGGGGCGAGAGGGCGGAGCTCGTGGTGAAGGACACGGGCCCGGGGCTCTCGGAGGACGACCAGAAGGAGCTCTTCGTGCGCTTCGGGCGCAGCGTGGGCACGCAGCATGCCCGCGGTTCCGGGCTCGGGCTGGCCCTCGCGAAGGAGTTCACCGAGCTCCATGGGGGCACGATCGCCTGCGAGTCGCGCCTGGGCGACGGCGCGGCGTTCCGGGTGCTGCTCCCGGTTTTACAGGGCGCCGATGCGCCGCCTCCCGAGGCCGCGGGCGAGAGCGACGCGCAGCTGGCGCTCGATTTCGAGAGCGAGCTCCAGGGGCGGGAACCTGATCGGCATCGAGTCGAAGAACCCGACGACGGGCGGCCCCTGGTCCTGGTGGTCGACGACAACCCGCGTCTCCGGGCGTTTGTGCGGGAGAGCCTCACCGCCGAGTTCCGGGTGATCGAGGCGGCCGACGGCCTCGACGCGCTCGCCCGGGTGCGCAGTGACGCGCCCCTGGTCGTGGTGTGCGACATGATGATGCCGCGCATGGACGGATCCGAGTTCCTGGCGGCGGTGCGGTCGGACGGGAAATACCGCCTGCTTCCAGTGCTGCTCCTCACCGCGCATGGTGACGCCTATTTGCGCGACGAGGCGCTGGAGCTCGGCGCCTCAGACTTTCTCACCAAGCCCTTCTCAGCGCGTGAGCTGCGTGCTCGCGTGCGCAACTTCGTGTCGCTCCGCTCCGCGCAGACAGCCCTGTCCAACACCAACGACGCTCTCGCCAACGCCCTGGCGGAAACCCGCTCCGCGCAGGCCCGGGCAGTGCGCGCCGAGAAGCTCGCGGCGATTGGACAGCTCGCCACAGGCATCGGCCACGAGGTGAAGAACCCTGTCAACTTCGTTCTGAACTTCGCGCGACCGTCGCGACAACGACTCGAACGGATGCGTGGCTCGGTCATGGATCGACCCGACGGCGTGGAGCTGGCAACGGAGCTCGGCACGGTGTCCGACGCGATGGCGCGGATCATCGAGGGCAGCGAGCGCATCGTCAACATCGTCAATGGCTTGCAGGCCTTCGCGCGCGGCGGCGATGCGCGTGTGCTGGTTGATCTTGACGCTGAGATCAGCGCCGTCGTGCGCTTGTCCGAGGCGACGGTGCCCGCGAACGTCATGCTGCACGTGGAGCTCGGCGAGGCTGGCATGGTGCTCGGCAGCCCCGTGGGCGTCGGGGCGGTGGTGATGAACCTCCTGTCGAACGCGCTGCGTGCCTGTCGCCAGGGCGGAAACGTGTGGATTCGCAGCCACGGCGACGGCGAGAACGCCGTGATCGTGGTGCAGGACGATGGCGAGGGCATCGCACCCGAGCACCGCGACCGCGTCTGGGACCCCTTCTTCACCACCCGCAGCGCCGGCGACGGTCTCGGACTTGGGCTCGCCCTGGTGCAGCGCATCGTGCACGAGGACATGGGAGGCAAGATCGAGCTGCAGAGCGCCCCTGGTCAGGGCACGACCTTCACCATCACGCTGCCCCGGCAGGGCGTGACGCGCGCGAAACCGGGTTGGGCGGACATTTCCGCCACCGCCTGAACAGCGGATTAGGCGCGGCGGATGCCCTGGACCTACATTGTCCCCGCCGTGCTCGTGGTGCTGTACTTGGCGGTGGAGCTCAAGACCTCCCGCCCCGACGGCACCCTCGTGCGGATGCAGCCTTTCCGGCGGATCATGCAGTACCTCATGCCGACGCGCAACGAGTCGGTGGTGTACTTCGAGGCCTACCTCGACGCCACCCGGCTCTTGGCGTACTTGGAGAAGGCAAAGGTCAAGTTCGAGGCCAATGTTACCCACGCCACGGTGGCGGCGAGCGGCATTGCCCTGTCGGCCACGCCGCGTATGAACCAGTTCGTGATCGGGCGCCGGTTGTACCATCGCAAGGGCAAGTGGCTCACGTTCTCGATGAAGCGGCAGAAGCTCAGCCGCGAGGCCAAGATCGGCACCGTCAAGCTCGAGTTTCTCGATGGCGAGACCTTCCCCCAGTGGTGCGCGCGCGTGAACGCCGGCATCAACGTGGAGCGAAGCGGAAAGAAGACCTCGGGCGACAAGGAGCTCGATCTCTTCAACCTCTTGCCCCGCCCCTTCCTTCGCTCCACGGCGTGGGCGATCAACCAGCTCAACTACTACAACCTCTTGCCGGGCGACTTCATCAAGGACGACCCGATGCACACGTCTTTGTTCATCGCCAACCTCGGCAGCCTCGACATGGCGCCGGGCTTCCACCACCTCTACGAGTACGGTACTTGCCCGCTGTTCGTCATGTTCGGCAAGATCGAGCCGGCGCCGATGGTGGTGGACGGCCGGGTGGAGGTGCGGCCGCGCTTGCACGTGCGCTTCAGCTTCGACGAGCGTATCGACGACGGCATCAACGCGCGCTTCGGCATCGAGAAGATCCGCGAGGTGCTGCTCGACCCCGAGAGGTGGCTCGGCGGCGTGGCCGACGACGGGAGCGACAGCTTCGCGATGTGGCCGCCGCGCGAGGACATCGAGATCCTCATGCCCGACGTCGCTGGCCAGGCCTAGAAACTACTCGCTGATGTCGCTGGCGCTTCGAGGCTCGACCTTGAAGGCCTCGTAGGTGTAGGCGATGGGGCCAGTGATCGAGTCGTACAAGCCGGGGCCAAAGCCGTCGTAGTAGGGGAAGAAGGCATCGTCGATGGTGAGATTGTGGCTGGTGACGGACTCGCCGTAGCCGTCGGGGTCGCTCAGGATCTCCACGTCGAGAAGCTCGACGAGGACGCCCTCGTAGGATTCCCAGTCGCTGGGCGCGCGCGACAGCGGCGTGACGCCGAGCGCGGTGGAGCCGCGTACCTCGATGTCGGCGGCGTCGGCGACGAGGAGCTCGGTCTCATCGTAATACTCCTGCGCGAGGCCGGTGAGATCGACGACCTGGCCGGGCACGGGGCTGGTCTCGACGCCGTCGAGGTACACGCGCAGGCCGGACCACTCCCCGCCGCCCTCGTCCTGCACCCAGAACGAGGTGCCGTCCGCCGTGAGCCCGGAGACGACGACCACGCCCTCGAGGGTGACGGTGCCGAGCTCGCCCATCTGCACGTCGCGACAGGTGAGGGACGCGGTGCCGCTGTCGCTGTCGCTGTCGGTGTCGCTGTCGCCGTCGCTGTCGGTGTCGGTGTCGTTGTCGGCGTCGCCGAAGGGCTCCTCGCCTTCCTTCACGCACTGTCCGTCCTGGTACACCTCCCCGTCGTCGCAGTCCTGCGTGTTGCCGGAGCAGGCGAGCGTGGCGAGGGCGCCGAGCGAGAGGGGGACGATGATCGCGCGCATGGACACCCCGGAATGAAGGGGGGGCACGCTACCCGGCCGGGAAGCGGATTTCCACCTGTCCACCGCCGGCTGGCGACTCGGAGAGCGAGACCTCTCCGCCCGCCCGGAGAATGAGCGCGGTCGTGGCCGTGAGGTCGAGGTCGGCGTTCTTGCCGCTGCGTCGGGCCCGCGCCGCCGAGGTGAGGACGCCGACGGGGAGCACGTCGAAGGGTGGCCCCTCGTCGCCCACCCAGAGTAGCGGCCCGGTGGCCGAGGCCCGCGTTCCGACCACGATCCGGCCCCGGCCCTCCATGGCAGCGCGGGCCTGGCTCACCAGGTGCAACATCGCGTGTCGGAGGTTCGCGGGATCGATGAGGACCGGGACGGGTTCGGAGCAACAATCGAGGTACACCCGCGTCTCGTCGCCGCCCATCCTGCGGAGCAGGGGTAGCATGTCGGACACGGCGCGGGTGAGATCGATCACCTGCGGCTGGGGCAGGGCCCGCCGGCCCAGGGCGCTAAGCTGGCTGGTGAGCTCGGCGGCGCGCGTACACGCGATGCGGAGTGACTCCACCTCGCTGTGCACCTCGGGGTTGCTCGAGATCACCGCGAGCCGTTCAACGGCGTCGCGCACTCGGGTGACGAAGTGGCCCAGGTCCTCGGCGGTGCCTGCGGCGAGCCGCGTCGCGTTCTCGAGTCCCCGAGCGTCGTGTTCGATCATGCGACATCTTACGGTCTCGTCTCGCGTCGCTGGTGTCGGACGGGATGGCGCCAAGCGCGGGTGTTCGGCCGGTCGGGGTGTCGGTGTTTGTCCTACACGCCGCTGCCGTCGCCTGGGACGAGCAAGCGGTTCTGGATGGCGTAGAGCGTGAGATCGGCGTTTCCGCGAGCGCCGATTTTTTCTAGGAGGCGTGTCCGGTAGGTGCTCACCGTCTTCACGCTGAGTCGCAGGTCGTCGGCCGCCTGCTTCACCGCCTGTCCACGCGCGAGCCGCATGAAAACATCGAACTCCCGGTCGGACAGGCGCTCGTGGGGCGCCTCGGCTGGCCCGGCAGCGAGCTGCGAGGCGAGGTGCTCGGCGAGCGACGCGCTCACATAGCGCCCCCCGCGCAACACCCGGCGCACGGCGTTGGCCAGCTCCTCTGCGGCAGATTGCTTGGTGACGTAGCCACTGGCCCCGAGGCGCAGGGCACGCTCGGCGAAGTGCTGCTCCGGGTGGGCCGACAATACCAGCACGCGGGTGGCGGGCCGAATGAGGCGCAGCTGCTCCAGGAGGTCGAGCCCGCCGCGCCCGGGGAGGGACACGTCGATGATGGCGAGCTCGAAGCGCTCCGCCTGCGCCGCGCGAAGGGCCTCGGCGACGTCGTTGGCCTCGGTGATCTGCACGTCGCCGAGCTCGGCGTGGAGCAGACCGGCGACGCCTCGTCGCAAGAGTGGGTGGTCGTCGACCAGCAGTACGCGGAGCACGACGACGGTTATTGCACCGATATCGACCGCGATCAACCCGACGAGGTAAACGGCTCGTCGCTAGGCGCTCAGGACGCCGGATTCGAGCGGCGGGACATCGCGCTCCCGGGCGTGCGCGCCGCGCCACAAGAAGAGCGCTGCGACGCAACATGCGACCGGGCAGGCCACCAGCGCCGCGGCGAGGCGCTCGGCACGTTCGCCTTGCCCGTGGTCGACCAGGAGGCCCAGCAGCGGCGGGGCGATGCCGTAGCCGACGAGATTCACGACCAGGTAGTAGCCGCCGACGGCACGGCCGCGAGCCTCGGCCGGGACCATCTCGGTGAGGTCGGCCATGGCCGGGCCGAGCCAGGCGAGCGCGCAGGCGCAGAGCGCGAACAGGGCGACGGCCGCGAGCCAGGGGTTCGTTGCGAGCAGCAGGGCGGTCCACGCCAGGCCGCAGCCCACGGCGGCGCTGGCGGTGAAGCGCATGCGGCCGCCTTCGGTGCGGCGGCGCCACCGGTCCGCGAGGCCGCCGCCAAGGGCGGAACCGAGCAGGCCGCCGAGCACGGTGCAGGCGCCGAGGAGCGTGCCGACGGTGGCGAGCTCGAGCTCGAAGCGCGCCGCGACCAGCGACGGCGACCACATGGCCACCGCGTTCGCCGCCACGGCGAAGAGCGCGTAGCCGGCGAGGTGGGCGCGGGCTGCGGGGTCGCGCAGCACACGAGCGAGGAGCGGCGTGGGTGGGGCGGTCGGCTGCGGCGCGGCTGCTGCGACGCGGCGGGGCTCAGACACCAGGGCGAGGAGCGCCCCGGCGAGCACGAGTCCCGGCAAGCCGAGGAGCCAGAAAGCGGTACGCCAGCCGAGCGACTGGGCGATGGCGCCACCGGCAAACAGGGCGATCCCCGCGCCGATGGGCACGCCCGCGCCGAAGGTGGCGCTGGCCGTGGCGCGGCGCTCGGCGGGGAAGAGGTCGGCGATCAGCGAGATCGCGGCGGGGCCGAGGGTGGCCTCGCCCACGCCCACGAGCACGCGGCAGAGAAAGATCGCCTCGAAGCTATGGGCCCAGGCGGTGGCCGCGGAGGCGAGACTCCAGAGCGCAAGGCCGCCCGCGATCATGCGCACCCGGTGCACCCGGTCGGCAAGCCGGCCGAAGGGCACGCCGAGCGCGGTATAGAACAGCACGAAGCTCGTGCTGCCGAGCAGCGCGAGCTGGGTTTCCGACAGCGCCAGCTCGGCCTTGATGGGCCCGAACAGGATGTAGATCAGCGTGCGGTCGAGGAAGTTGAAGGTGTAGACCAGCGCGAGCAGCAAGAGCGCGCGCCAGGCCGCTGCGGAGACTGGGGGAAGCATGGTCGAGCGCTAACGGCGATGCTGCGATGCGTCAAGCACTGATGCTGCATGGCAGCATGACCGCATCGGTCGGTGACCGACCGGCGTGCCGGTTACCAGCCCGTCCATGTCCACCACGATTGCCGACACCGTCGCCGAGCGCGCCCGCGAGGCTTTCCCCGAGGCCCTGGAGTCGCTGTGCGGCTACCTTCGCACCCCCGCGATCTCCTGCGACCCGGCGCACGCCGATGACGTGCGCACCCTCGCCGCTCGGGTGCGCGATGACCTCGTGGCGCTCGGCTTCGCCGATGCCAGCGTGCGCGAGGTGGAAGGTGCGCTTCCCTGCGTGACCGCGAGCCGTATGAACGCGCCCGGCAAGCCCACGATCCTCGTGTACGGTCACCTCGACCTGCAACCGGTGAAGGGCGAAACCTGGACCAGCCCGCCGCACGAGCCCACGGTCCGCGAGGGCCGCCTCTACGCGCGCGGCGCGGCCGACGACATGGGCGGCTGGGTGAGCCACATGGCGGCCGTGAAGGCCTGGCTGGCGGTGCATGGCGAGCTGCCCTGCAATCTGCGCCTAGTGGTCGAGGGCGAGGAGGAGATCGGGAGCCCCAACCTCGAGCGCTACATGGACGCGTTCCCGGAGTGCTTCAGTGCCGACGCGATGATCCTCACCGACTGCGAGAACCCGTCGCCGGAGATCCCGGGCCTCACCGTGTCGCTGCGCGGAATCCTCGAGTGCACGGTTCGCTGCACCGCGCTCACCGCCGACATCCATTCCGGCCTCTGGGGCGGCATGGTGCCCGATGTCACCACCGCGCTCATGAAGATCGTCTCGCGACTGGTGGACAACGACGGGCGCCTTCGCGCCCCCCGGGTGGACGTGCCCGAGGAGTGGGCGAAGGCGGCCTGGGACGTGCCGCTGACCACCGAGGTGATCCGCGAGGGTGCTCACCTGGTCGATGGCGTGGACCCCTTGCCCGCGCGCGGCGCGCCGCCGGCCGAGCACCTCTGGCGCCAGCCCGCCGTCACCGTGGTCGCCACCACCCTGCCCACCCGGGAGATCAAGAAGAACGCGCTGCGTCGCAGCGCGGAGGCGATCCTCTCGATCCGCGTGGCCCCGGGTCAGCTCGACGACGACGTGAAGGCGGTGATCGGCGCCGAGCTCCAGCGCGACCCCCCGGGGGGGGTGCGCATCGACGTGACGTGGCAGACCCAGGCCTCGGGCGCCTGGTTGTACACGCCGAAGGGGCCTGCTTTCCCGGCCGCCGACCGCGCCTACACCCGCGCCTGGGGCCGCCCGATGCTGCACATCGGCGTGGGTGGCAGCATCCCCTTCGTGGAGATGTTCGGTCGCCGCTTCGGCGACCTGCCGCTCATCCTCAACGGCGTCATCGACCCGAAGACGACGGCACACGGCCCCGACGAGTCGCTCCACCTCGGCGTGTTCGAGAAGGCCATCGTCGCGAACGTGTACCTGTACGAGGAGCTGGGAGAGGCTCTAGGCTCTAGGCTCTAGGTCCTGAGCTGCGGCGGCTCGGCGGCGGCAGCTGCGGCAGAAAGTCTTGTTCCCTCCAGCCTAAAGCCTCCAGCCTACAGCCTACCCACCAGCGTCGCCAGTCGCGTGCGCAAGTCCGTCACCACGGCGTCGGTGGCGGCCTTGTTGCCCGCGACGTTCATCCCGTGATCGGCGCCTTCCACCGCCACCACCGTCACCTTTTTCCGACTGAGCTTGTCGGCCAGGGCCTGGTCCCACTGCGGATCGGCCTTGCCGATGAGCACCAGCGCGCGCGCGCCCATCGCCTCGATCGCCTTGTACACCAGCTCGTCCTTCCAGAGCGGCGTGAGCCAGGCGGACGGGAAGGCAGCAAGGTCGGGGACTTGTTTGATGGCGTGCGCCAAGGCGGTGGTGCCGATCGACTTGCCCGCGAGCCACACCGGTCGACCAGCCGCCTGCTCGAACGCGGCACGGCCGAGGGCGCCGCTGTCGGTCGCGATGCACAGCTCGCGTTCCTCCCCGGTGAGCACCGAGAGGGCCTTGTCCATGCCGTAGTAGCGCTCGGAGAGCAGGCACTCGGCGCCCTGTGCCACGAACACTTCTCGTGTCGCGACCATAAGCGGGCGGTCCTGCGTGTACGCCGCGCCTGGGAGTAGGAGTCCGACCGCCTTCGGCGTGCCGAGTCCGACGGCGATCTTCAACGGGAGGACCTGGTCTTTGTAGCCGTGGACGACAGGGGCGGTGGCCATGGCCACGATCTATCCCCGGCGGCCGGGCGATACTGGGGCCCGATGCGACACGCGATCCTCCTCCTGCTCTCTGGCTGCGTGTGGGTGACCGACGCCGAGGTGCAGGCCCGGCTGGGCGGCAACGACAGCCTCCCCACCGGCGACTCCGGCCTCACCGACACCGGCGACACGGGCATCGACGACACCGACACGGGCGAGACCGGCGACACGGGCGAGACGGGTGACACGGGCGCGGACTGCGACGTCGACCACGACGGGCACGACGACGTGGCCTGCGGCGGAGACGACTGCGACGACGGCAACGCGAACCGTCACCCCGGCGCGGACGAGACCTGCAACGAAACCGACGACGACTGCGACGGCAGCACCGACGAAGACGCGGTCGACGACCAGGTCTACTACCAGGACGGCGATGGCGACGGCTTCGGCGACGATAGCGTCACCATCGAGGCGTGCGCGCTCCCGGAGCGCTACGCCGAGTACGGTGGCGACTGCGACGACGGCGACGCCAACTACCATCCCGGCGCGGAGGAGTCCTGCGACGAGCCTGTGGACTACAACTGCGACGGGTCGAGCGGCAGCGACGACATCGATGGTGACGGCGTCATCGCCTGCGAGGACTGCGACGACAGCAACGCCGACATCCTCCCGGGCGCGGAGGAGGTGTGCAACGACCTCGACGACGACTGCAACGGCGACATCGACGTGGGCGCCACCGACGCCGACACTTGGTACCCCGATGGCGACAGCGACGGCTACGGCAGCGACGCTGCGACGCGCGACTGCGACCGTCCCGCTGGTCACGTGGAGGCGAGCGGGGACTGCGACGACGCCAACGCGCTGGTCAACCCCGGCGGAACGGAGACCTGCAACGACACGGACGACGACTGCAACCGGACGATCGACGACAACGCCTCTGACGCGAGCACCTGGTACGCTGACACCGACGGCGACGGCTACGGCAACGTGGCCTCGACCGACCAGGCCTGCGACCAACCCACCGGCCACGTCGCGAACGACGATGACTGCGACGACGGCGAAGGCGCCATCAACCCCGGTGCCGCCGAGGCCTGCGACGCCGTCGACAACGACTGCGATGGTTACCTCGACGGTCCGCTGGCCGTGCCCTCGGAGATGGCCAGCATCCAGGCCGCAGTCGATGCCGCCTTGGATGGCGACCTCATCTGCATCGCCGCCGGCACCTACGCGGAGACGGTCTACCTGGGCGACCTGTCCGTCACGCTGGAAGGCGAGGGCTCGGCCACGACGATTGTCCAGGGCGACGGCGTCGACCGGCCGCTCGGCTGGCTCGACAGCACCGGCAGCGCCGAGTTGGCGTTGCGCGGGCTGAGCTTCACCGGGGGCGAGGGCGTGTTTGGCGCGGGCCTCTACCTCGAGGGCGGATCCGTGGTGCTCGACGACGTGGTCGTGTCGGACAACACCTGCACGGCGGCCGGCGACTGCCTCGGCACCGGCATCTACCTGTTGGCCGACGCCGAGTTCACCGACGTCGTCATTCGCGACAACGTGGCCGAGCCCGCCGCGGTCGGCACCTCCTACATCTACGGCGTGGGGATCTTCGCCTCCTCCGCCGATCTCACGTGGACCGACGTGACCATCACCGGCAACGTGTCCGAGGTGGGAAACGTCACCAGCTATGGCTACGCCTTCGGCACTGGCGTGTCGTTCTCGGCGGTCAACCTCGACGCGGTCAACCTCGAGCTCACCGACAACTCGGCGAATCGAACCGGCGCCACCCTCTACGCGGCCGCCGCCCAGGGCGCGGCCTTCTCGGCCGACGGCGGGCGCATCAACATCACAGCGGGCGTCGTCGCCGACAACGTGGTGGACTACAGCGCGGCCACCGACACCGCCTCGTCGGCGGGCTTCTTCGTGAACGACGCGACGCTCGATCTCGCGCAGACCTTGATTCGCGACAACAGCATCGACGCCGGCACCAGCGTGGGCGCGGCGTTGTATGCCTACGGTGCCTCCGACGTGACGCTCACCAACGTGATCATCAGCCACAACACGGCCTCGGCCCTCGGCAGCGCCTACGGGGCCATCACCGTGTACGGGAGCACCACGATGGAGATGGTGAACTCGGTGGCCTTCCGCAACGAGGCGAGCGGCACCCTCTACGACTACGGCGGCGCCTTCTACGTGGGCTCCGGCACGGCATTGTCGCTCGTGAACAGCATCGTGGCCGAGAACACCTGCGCCACCACGCTCAGCGACGCCTGCGGCGCCGCCATCTTCGCCGATGGCAGCGCGCCCAGCGTGAGCGCCAGCTACTCGGATTTCTACGCCAACACGCCCGACGCCTTCAAGGGCATGGTCGACCCTATCGGATCCAGCGGCAATATCGACGACGATCCAGCATTTTACTACACGGTGGGCAAGGCCGCCTCAGGCTGGGACCTCTCGCTGAAGTCCACCTCGCCGTGTGTCAACACCGGCAACCCGGCGGCCGCCTACTACGACACCGATGGCTCGCGGAATGACATGGGGGCGTTTGGCGGGCCTGGGGGGTCAGGCTGGTGAAACGCGATCTGTTCGTCCTTCACGCGGTAGTCGACGTGGGCGCCGCCTGACGAGAGGGTGATCTTCTCGACGAGGCGGTCCAACGCCTCGCGCCGCTCGTCGAGGGGACGGGCGCTCCACGCTTCGAGGACGGCCGCGCGGAACTTGATGGGGTCGATCTGCTCCGGCGTCGGGACGGGCTTGCGCTCGGGGAGGCTGGCCAGCCGGAGCTTCAGGCCCTCGCGCTTCGCGAGGCGCGGCGCATTGATCGCGCGGGCGTCCTCCTCGGCGAGGATGCCGTTGGCGACCTGGACGCCGACGCGGCGGATGCGCTGGTCCAGCTCGGTGATGTCGTCGGCGAGGCGGGCGCGCTCGGCCTGGACCTCGTCCGGCTGCTCGGCGAGCGCGGTGACGGACTGGTCGATCAGCTCGCGGACGTTTTCGGGGTTCAGCACGTCGGCGTGGATGTAGTCGAGCACGGCGGCGTCGAGCTTGTCGACGCGGATGGTCATGCCCGAGCAGAGCGCCTTGTTCTCCTGCCGGGTGCGGCAGGTGTAGTAGTGGCGCACCGACCCGGTGTGCCCGCCTGCCGTGATCGCGATGGTCCCGTTGCAGGTGCCACAGCGCAGCCACGGCGTGAGCAGGCCCCGCTCGCTCATGTGGATCGCGTGGTTGCCGTTGCCACCCTCGTCCTTGTTCCGGTCCTTCAGCTTCCGCAGTGCCTGCACCCGCGCGAAGTCCTCGTCCGAGACGGCGGCCTCGTGGCTGTTGCGGGCGAGGATGGCGCCGTTCTGCGCGATGTGACCGCAATAGGACACGCTGGTGAGCAGGTTCTGGATGTGCCGGGGCCGCCACGATCCGGCGAAGCGCTCCGGGGCGAGGCCGTGGCCGGGAGGCTCGACGCCTTCCAGGGTCAGCTTCTCGGCGAGGCGCTTCTGCCCGTCGCGCCCCTGGAGGTACTCGGCGTAGATTCGCTTCACGGTCTCGAAGGCGGCGCGGGTCTCGTCGGTGACCGCGAGGCGACCATCGACGACGGCGTAGCCGTAGGGCGGGTGTCCGTTCTGCCAGAAGCCCTGCTCGGCCTGGGAGTGCATCCCGCGCTTCACGTTGCGGGACAGCTCCTCGCTGTAGCGCTCCGACAACCAGGCCAAGATCGGGCGGATAAGCTTGGTGAACGACTTGTCCCCGGCATCGGGCTCCGTGAGGGAGACCACGGTGACGTTGGCCTCGTCCAACGTCGCGAGCGCGCGCAGGCAATCGAACATGTTGCGGGCGACGCGCGAGATTGCCCAGACGTACAGCCGGTCGATGCCGGGGGCGCGAACCTTCGACCGACCGAGCCGAGCGTCGCGCTGGGCCTCGGCGGCGCGGATCAGCGACTGGTACGCGAGCCGCTTCTTCACCGCGCGCCCGCTGATGCCCTCGTCCACGAACCAGTTGGCCGACGGGATCACCACGCCGTCGGCAGCGGCGCGGCGCTCGATCTCGGCGCGTTGCTGCTCGATCGACTTGTCCTGGCGGGGGTCGCTGCACCGCAGGTACGCGGCTCCGACGATGGGCATGGCGGGCTCCAGATTCCCGGTCGAAGTTGACATAGTGCGCCGCGCCTATGCAACCGCTTTGAGCACGGCGGCTTGGATGTCGGCGAGCGAGAGCGCCATCGCCCAGGCCGCGATGGTCGGCTTGCCCGAGGCTGTCACCTTTTCGCCCACGGCTGGGATTCGGAACCGCATCCCGGCGGTCTCCTCGCGGACGACGGCCAGAACGGCCAGCAGGAGGGGGAGCTCGTCGCCGACGAGGGGAGCGGCGCGGCGGGCGATGGCATCGAGCCCGGCCGGGAAGTCCTTGTTCGCGGCGGCCAGTGCAATGGGCCGGCTCGCCGCGGTCGGTGACCAGAGGCGCAGCGTCGGGACGGGGGCGCAGAGGAAGCCGTCGCGGGCGCCACCGATCATCCCGTTCGGGCCCATCACGTCGAGGCGCGTGGTGCCGGTGGGCTGGTCGAAGCAGCAGAACAGGGAGCGCCCCTCGCGCACGGCGGCCCGTACTGGGGCAATGGCGCGAGCGACTCGGCGTTCCTGGACGACCGCCAGTTGGGACGCGAGCTTCACGACGCCCCCCTTGCCACGTCGCGCGGCCGCTGCATCGCGACGTGGAGCGCCTTGCGGAGCTGTGGCGGCAGGACCCCAGTGGGCTTGCCCTCGCTCTTGGAGATCACGCTCTGCTCCACGGCGAGCTTGGCGGCGAGCGCGCGCTGGCTCGCCCCGAGCCACGTCCGGTACGAGGCCAGGTCGGCGCCGGTGAGCGCCGGCAGGTCGTCGACGGGAGCGGGCGCAGGTGCAGGAACCTTCGCCGTGATCGGCGGCGCTACGACGGGACGGGAGGGTACCGGCGATGCCGACGGGACTGCTGCCGCGGGCGGGGCGATCGCCGAACGCGGCGGCAGCGTCTCCGCGGGCGTCCGCATCACCTCGGTGAGCCGCTCCTGGAAGAGCAGCGCGAGGGGCGTCGGCTCGTCGGCCTTCGGCCTCGGGCTCTCGACGACGCGCGCCATCGCCGCGCCGGCCGGCGGCCCCGGCGGACGCTTCGCCGCAGACGTGGCCGCACCGCGCGCCAGTGCTTCGGCCTCGGCCGCCGTGCGCTCCCCGTCCTCGACCTCCCTCGCCGCCTGCCGCCTTGCTTGCACGCGGGCCGCTTCGGCGACGGCGCGCTTCGCGTCGGCTTCGATTCTGGCCGTCGCGGCCAGCGCAGCGTCGCGCCGAGCCTTCGCGTTCGCCGCGCGCTCCTGGAGCTGCCGAAGCTCCTCGTCGGCGGCCCGCTCCGCCGCCGCCTCGGTCTCCTCCGCCGCCGTCCTCGCGGCGGCTTCCTCTGCCGCGCGACGGCGTGTCCGTTCCGCTCGGGCGACCGCCACCGGATCGACGCTCGGCGTCGGCGTTTCGGACACGGAAGTGTGGGCCGGCCGCTCGACCTCGCGCTGGGCCGGGGACGGCGCGACCCGCCGCAGGCGCGCTGCCTTCAGCTCGACGACGCGGTCCTCGGCCTCCTGACGAAGCTCCTGGAACTGCGCCGCCGCCTCGTCGTCGTCGTCCGCCTGGGCGTCGCGACGGCGCTGGTCGTAGTCGCTCATCCAGTCGAAGAGCTGGTTCGGGTCGTCGCTGGCGGCGATGAACCCTCGCTCGGCGACGAAGTCAAAGGCGGCGGCGCACATCACGAACCCCGCGGCCCGCGGCTGGCGCGGATGTCGGTGACACGGATGTCGATCTCCTCGATCAGGTCCTGCGTGCGGAGTCGCGCCATCGGTCCCATGCGCTCGTTGAGCGCGTCCGCGTGCACGCCGCGGAGGGTCCGCAGCTCGGAGAGGTCCGTCATGGACCGGATACGGGTGCGCTGCTTGCGTAACTCCTTGTCGAGGC